>PVBE012700408.1_pt1 | contig 148234 bp, 130 predicted proteins | sample 1631181 | NCBI WGS metagenome assembly PVBE01 (sample SAMN08397723, study PRJNA350692) | Marine metagenome, whole genome shotgun sequencing project. | isolation source: water | place: Pacific Ocean | collected 2012-04
AATGGTTATTATTGCGTCTTATGCGGTGGCAGTCTTTATGTGTATAATCACAATGATTTGCTGGGGATCATGGGCTAATACTCAAAAACTTGTAAGTGGAAAAAAAGAGTGGCCTTTTCAGTTGTTTTATTGGGATTATGTTATAGGTCTTTTTGTCCTTTCACTGATTCTTGCTTTTACAATGGGAAGTATTGGGCACTTAGGACGTCCGTTTCTTGCCGACTTAGGACAGGCTTCAGGAGGAGCTCTATTTTCTGCATTTATTGGCGGAGTAATTTTTAATGTATCAAATATTCTTCTTGTAATTGCAATTGATATTGTTGGACTTGCTGTTGCATTTCCTGTTGGAGTCGGTTTGGCATTGGTTATCGGTGTAATTACTAACTACATACCTAATCCTATCGGCAATCCGTTTGTTCTGTTTATAGGTGTAGCTTTAGTTGTTGTTGCAATTATTTTATCAGCATTAGCCTATAAGAAACTACAGTCTGGTGAATCAAAGAACAGTAATGTTAAAAAGGGTTTGATCGTTGCATTATTAGCCGGTATTTTGATGGGATTTTTCTTCAGGTTTGTAATGGCTTCTATCGGCACTGTTGATTATTCTCATCTTATCCCAGGTAATTTAAGTCCATATACAGCTATCGTAATATTTTCACTTGGTGTATTAATTTCTAATTTTCTCTGGAATACAATTAATATGTATAAACCTATTGCCGGAGAGAAATGTACATATGTTGATTATTTTAAGAAAGGTTCAACTTCAACTCATTTAGTTGGTATGCTGGGGGGATTGATCTGGGGTATAGGTACTTCTTTCAGTATTATTGCTTCTGGTGCCGCAGGACCTTCTATATCCTACGGATTAGGACAGGGTGCAACATTGGTTGCAGCTATCTGGGGTGTATTTATCTGGAAAGAATTTAAGGGTGCTCCTAAAGGTACAAATAAAATACTTACTTTAATGTTTTTTGGATACTTGATAGGTTTAGCTTTAATTATAATTTCAAAATTTGCTTAAAATGATTATTTATTGTTTTATTTTTTAAATATTGGAGAATTTGTTATGAGTTGTTGTGATAAAAATATTGAAACATCATATGAATTGGCAAAAGAAAGATATGCTTCTCTTGGAGTAGATGTAGATAATGCTTTAAATGAACTAGAAAAAATTCCTATTTCGCTGCATTGCTGGCAAGGTGATGATGTAACTGGTTTCGAAGGTTTGGGCGATGGACTTGACGGGGGTGGTATTCAGGCAACAGGAAATTATCCTGGAAAGGCCAGAAATCCTGAAGAACTTCGTTCAGATCTTGACAAGGCGTTAACTCTCATCCCTGGAAAACATAGACTGAATCTGCATGCATGTTATGCTGAAACAGGTGGTAGTAAGATTGAAAGAAATGAACTTAAACCAGAACATTTTTCCGGTTGGATTGACTGGATTAATTCAAAAGGAATGGGGATGGATTTTAATCCTACATTTTTTGCTCATGAAAAAGCTAATGATGGATTCACATTAAGTCATGTTGATGAAGGGATTAGAAAATTCTGGATTGAACACGGTATTGCATGTCGTAAAATAGGGGAAGAAATTGGTAAAAAAGTTGGTTCTCCATGTGTTACTAACATCTGGATACCTGACGGGTACAAGGACATTCCCTATGACAGAAAGATGCCAAGAGTAAGGCTTGAAAATTCTCTTGATAAAATTTTAGCTGAAAAAATTAATCCAAAGTATAACCTTGATGCAGTAGAATGTAAACTCTTTGGTATAGGTTCTGAAAGTTATGTAGTTGGGTCTCATGAATTTTATATGGGATATGCAATGAAAAATAACAAACTCCTCTGCCTAGATGCCGGCCATTTTCATCCTACAGAAACAATTTCTGACAAAATATCCTCAGTTATGCTATATTTAGATGAAATACTGCTCCATGTTTCCAGACCTGTGAGATGGGACAGCGACCACGTAGTTATTTTATCAGATGATCTCCTTGATATTGCAAAATCTCTAGTAAGAGGAAATTATCTTAACAGAACTCATATCGGTCTTGATTTCTTTGATGCTAGTATAAATCGTTTAGCAGCTTGGGCAATTGGCACACGCTGTATGATTAAAGCATTGCTGATAGCAATTCTTGAACCTTCTGAAACTTTAAGACAATATGAAGATAATGGTGATTTTACCAGACGTTTGGCTCTGACAGAGGAATTAAAAACAATGCCTTTTGGTGCAATTTGGGACTATTACTGCCATAAAAAAGGAGTTCCGGTTTCATATTCATGGATGAATGAAGTTGAAGCTTATGAGAAAGATGTGCTTTCAAAAAGAGTATAAAATTAGATAAATTCTATTTATAGATAATGTGTTTAATCTTATAAACTTTTTTTTATGCTTTTTGTATCCTGTCCTAATATATAGGACGGGATCGGATTGCTGAAATTTAGCATAAGATATTAAAAAGGGGAAAAAATGTCAAATAAAGTTATTCTTGTTCCATCGGATGGAGCAACAAATATAAAACTTGAAGTATTTGATTTTGATACTTTAAAAACTTTACATGCAGACTCTTCAAAATCACCTGCTGTAGAATACAAAGGTTTAAAATGTAACTGTACAGCGGAAGAGTTTGAATGGTTTGATAAAACAATATCAAAACTCCCTCAAAAATATAAAAATGCAGTTGTTATTTCACCTGTAGCAAGAGGAGCTTCAGGAGGCCTTGTTGATAATAATAATAATATAATAGATGTTGATAATGGCAAATTGACTATTGCTTATACCCAGGATTATCCAGATAATATAGAAAGCAAATTCAGAGAAATTTGTATATCTGAAGAAAAATATTTTAATGAAACAGGATCTATTTTGGCTCTTCCTGGTAGTTTATCTTTAATAAAAAGACTGCTGTTTGAACAAATGGAGAGAAGTGAAATTGCTGAAAGAGCGAAAGGTTTTGCCCCATATTCAATTTTGATGGCTGGACATTTTTTAGGTGATGATTTTTTAAAAGCAATCGAATTGGCAGGCAACGAACATTCATACTGGATGTGCCATTCTGGAGCTAGAAATATAAATAAAGAACCTGGTACACCAAGCTCAATTTGCGATAAAATTGAATTGTTCTGGAAATTAGTACCACGTAAAACTGCAGTATCTTACAAGGCAATTGGATGTATTTCTGGAGATTATGCAGATAAAATTGGCATAAAAAATGATGTTACTGTTACACCCGGCGGCCATGATACATGTTTATCTCATATTCCTATAATTTCAACATTTTACCAGGCGTTTTCACATTTGAAGAAAAATGGAGTTTTCCACTTAGAAATCGGAACATGGATTATGGGAGCACAACTGAATAATCTAGGTGCTGATCTATGTATATCTTCGAATAGTAAAAAAGGTACTATGGTGCAGGGAACAGTTGATGGAGTCCCTGTTCCGACTACTATGTATGGAGGTGGTGCTGATTATCGAACTCTGGTAGAGATGGCTAAAAAACGAAATATTGAATTTGATTCAGATGTGGATACAAATCTTCTTAATGAGGTTTTGCAGGATAACTGCTGCTTTATTCTGCCTAATATTGATCCGAATAATCATGGTACAGGTCCATTTCCAGAGCTTGAAGGGAAAATTATAAATGAAGATTATTTTTACAGTTCAGGCAGAAAAGCCTTTCTAGTTTCTAATTTGATGACTGCATTGACTGCTTCTTATCAGATATCAGGATTGCTTGCAGATAATACTTCTATTGTACTGACTGGGGGAGGAGCTAAAAATGATTTGTTCGGAAGTCTTTTAGCTACATTAACTGGTCATGATGTTTATATTGGTTACGATAAATTTGATAATATTATCAGTGAAACTACATCTCTCGGTGCTGCTATTGTTGGAAAAGCATCCTGCCTAAATATTCATCCATACGATGTAGATGTAAGTTCAATTGGAGTGAAATATAGAAAGTTGGCTGAATTATCTGATGAATTGAAAACATATTTAAAGGAATATAAAGAAAGTTTTTTCAAAACAATTAAGGAAAACTGTAGCTGCTGTAATTAAAATAGGAGATTTTGTTTATGTCTAATTATTATATAGGTGTAGATGTAGGAACAGGAAGTGCAAGAGCAGGTGTATTTACATGTGATGGAAAAATGCTGGCATCTGCAGTAAAAAATATTAAGATGTGGAAAAAAGATCCGGCTTTTGTGGAACAGTCTTCAAACGATATTTGGAACTCTGTATGTCATGTGGTGAATAAATCTGTTACAGATGCTGGGATAAATAAAAGTGATGTCAAAGGTATCGGGTTTGATGCTACATGTTCGTTAGTTGCATTGGATGAAAACAGTAATCCTGTTACTGTAAGCCCGTCAGGAGATACAGAACGAAATGTTATCGTCTGGATGGATCACAGAGCTATTGAAGAAACTGAGTTTATTAATTCCACAAATCACAAAGTTCTTGAATATGTCGGAGGAAAAATTTCTCCTGAAATGGAAACTACAAAGCTATTGTGGCTTAAAAAACATATGCCGAAAACATGGAAAGAAACAGAAAAGTTTTATGATCTGCCTGATTTTTTAATCTATCAGGCTACAGGAAAAGATATAAGATCCCTTTGTTCGACTGTTTGTAAATGGACATACATGGGACATGAAAAAGGCAGTTCACAGAATACTGTCGGTAGATGGAGCGATTCATATTTTCAGACAATTGGACTTGAAGATTTAGCTGAAAATAATTATAAAAAAATTGGTTCAGTAGTCAAACCTATCGGAGAATCTATTTCAGGTGGATTATGTGAAAAATCAGCTGAACAACTGGGATTATCAGCAGGTACAGCTGTTGGAGTATCAATGATTGATGCACATGCCGGGGGCATCGGAATGATTGGTGCTCAGTTAGAGAAGAAGCCATTAACAAATTCGGAGATGTCAAAGAGATTAGCTCTTATCGGAGGTACTTCCAGCTGTCATATGGCAGTATCCACAGATCCTAATTTTGTTCCTGGAGTTTGGGGACCTTATTATTCTGCAATGCTTCCTGAAATGTGGCTTGCTGAAGGAGGGCAATCAGCTACAGGAGCATTGGTTGATCATGTTATTTTTACAAATAGCAGAGCTGATGAACTTAAAAAACAGTCTGATGAAACTAACAAAAGTGTTTATGAAATTCTAAATAACAGACTGGAAAAGCTTGCTGCGGGAAAATCATTTCCTGCTGAATTAACAAAAGAACTGCATGTACTCCCTTATTTTCATGGAAATAGGTCTCCAAGAGCAAATCCATTTCTGAAAGGTATGATTTCAGGTTTGAAGCTATCTGATTCAATTGACGAACTTGCTCTTTTATATTTAGCTACAATTCAATCAATTGCATATGGAACAAAACATATTATCGAAGAAATGAATAAAAACGGATTTCAGATAGAAACCATATTTGCATGTGGAGGTGGAACAAAAAATCCTGTTTTTTTAAGAGAGCATGCAGATATTACAGGCTGTGAAATTGTTCTTTCCAAAGAAAAAGAAGCAGTATTATTGGGATCTGCCATTTTAGGAGCTGTAGCTTCAGGTAATGTACCATCTGTACTCGATGGCATGAAGGCTATGAATAAAGTTGACAGAGTCATAAAACCCAACAGCGGGAAAGTAGCTGATTATCACAATGTCAAATATAAAGTTTTTCATAAAATGTATAAAGACCAGTTAGAATATAGTAATATAATGAACTATAAATAACTTTATATCAGGTTTTAGGTGTTAATATTCAGGTTAGGTATAAGCGTAAGTTTTACCGACAGATCATAATAACTCAGTTACTTAAAACCTAAAACTTGAAACTTAAAATTATCAAAGGTAACATATGCATAAACTGCCTAGAATTGGCATATCCGGCGGTCTGGCCTTAGGAGATTTAGACCATTTAGTACAGGAACATAAAAGAAGAGCCTATACCGCTGACGACTATGTGCAGTCAGTTGCTGATGCAGGCGGAGTTCCGTATATAATTCCTGTTATTTATGATAATTATATGATTTATGAACAAATGTCTGTGCTGGATGGATTAATACTTTCAGGCGGCGAGGATATAAATCCTTTGGTTTATGGAGAAGAACCTCATTTTAAACTTGCTGAAATACTTCCCGAACGTGATGACTATGAAAAAATATTACTTGCTGCTGCTGATGAAAAAAAAATACCTGTATTAGGGATATGCCGTGGACTTCAGTTTATAAATGTCCATAATGGTGGAACTCTTTATCAGGATAATACTCTTCACGAAGGAACATGGATTAAACATTCTCAAAAACTGCATCCGGATGCCATTACGCACACAGTGGATATTATAAAAAATACATGGCTGCACGATTTATTCGGAGATAAAGTAGTTGCTAACAGTTTCCATCACCAGTCAATCAAAAGTGTAGCAAAAGGATTTAAAATAATTGCAACTGCAAGAGATGGTGTCGTTGAGGGCATAGAAAGAGAAAAAGGCAGTTTCTGTGTTGGGGTGCAATGGCATCCTGAAATGATGGTTGAAAAAGATGAAAATATGAAAAAACTGTTTAAAGGCTTTGTTAATATCTGCAAAAAATTATAAGATTATTATCTGCTTCGTAATTTTTGTGTTGAAAATGACTAAATATCTACTACTGCTAGATAGTAGTTAATTTAATGACTAATATGTTTATTATTTTATATGTTGTACAATTTAGTTAGCAATATGGCTAAATAAGTTGCCTTCCTTCCCAGTTTATTAAGGTAAATAGATAATTATTCCGATTATGCAAAAAGATCTAAAGTGCTGACTTTCATATATATCCTGCCCTTCTGGACTATTGTTTTATCATATAAGTTAGATAAAATTAATTACTAGAGTTTAATATCATAATAGTAAGGAGAGCTATGAAGTTAAAGATATTGTTCGTATTACTGACGTGCCTTTTTCTAGCACAATTGAATGCAACTGATGCTAAAAATGAGTCTTCACCGGTAAGATTTTGCCTTTGGCCTGGGATTTGGAGTGTTCCTACAGATACAAATATAAATGGGTTAAGTTTTGGGTTGGCTACAGGGATTATTAAAAATAAAAAAGAAACTGGATGTGATTTAGCTTTATTTACTAGTGAAACAGGAAATTTTGATGGATTCCAAATGGGAATGGGTGCAAAGGCTACAAATGGTAAAGGTGTAGCAGTTGGGCTTATTGGAACTGACACAAGAAATTTTGATGGCGGATCAATAGCTCTTATTGTTAATAATACTGATCATTCATCAGATTTCTGGCAGGTTGGTATGTATAATGTATCAAGAGCATCGAATGGATTCCAGATTGGAGTCTTAAATGTCATGGATAACGGCATTTTACCTATATGTCCTTTTTTTAATTATTCCGTATCTAAATGACCAAAGAGTTATTTCTATTTTCTTGGTTGTGAAAGGATAAAAAAATATAAACTTGTTTAGCATAATAATTAATTTAAGGAGATTTATGAAGTTTAAAATATTGATAATATTATTAGCATGCCTATTTTTAACACAAACTAATGCATCTGATACTAAAGAAGAATCATTTCCAATAAGATTTTGCCTTTGGCCTGGGGTTTGGAGCGTCCCTGCTGATACAAATATAAAAGGGTTTAGTTTTGGATTGGCGACAGGAATAATTAAAAATAAGAAAGTTACAGGGTGCGACTTAGGGCTACTTCTGAGTCAAACAAAGAATTTTAGTGGCTTTCAAATGGGACTAGGTACAGTATCTGAATATTCTAAAGGTGTAATGGTTGGTTTTGGAACTACTGCTGATTATTATGAGGGATGTCAGATAGGTATTGCAAATAAAATAGAAGATTCAAAATCTATATGGCAGATTGGTCTATTTAATTCTTCTAGAAATACACAAGGTGTCCAAATTGGACTTCTAAACGATATGGATAACGGCTTTTTACCGGTATGTCCATTTATTAACTTTTCAAAATCAAAGTAATTAAAGACAGTAAATATAAGTAGCATTATTTAATTAGTGCTACTTTTTTTAATGGTTGTAAAAACTTACTGCATTTATTGAAGCTTATATAAATTTGTTGTACTTATCATGGGGTAAAAATTATAACGAAAATGTATCATTATTACTTATAAGAAATATTCATTTATGGTGTAAGCAGATAATTAACAGAATATTTTATTTAAGATATTTATACACCTTAACTTTATGGTAATACGGTCTAGGAAAAGAAAGCAGTTCATATATACATCATGACTACCCAAGCTTATGATAGATTATTGCTATATTGTAAAAGATTAGATATAATTTAATGATATAATTTAATACATAAGTCGATGAGAACTATGAAGTTAAAGATATTCTTAGTTGTATTGACGTGCTTATTTCTTGCGCAACTGAATGCATCAGATGCTAAAAATGAATCTTCAACAATGATAAAATATTGCCTTTGGCCAGGAATTTGGAGTGTGCCTGCAGATACAAATGTAAATGGTCTCAGCTTTGGATTGTCAACAGGGTTAATGAAAAACAACAAATTAACAGGTTGCGATTTAGCACTAATTACCAGCGAAACAAAAAATATGCATGGATTCCAAATGGGAATGGGGACAATAACTACAAATGGTGAAGGTGTAGTTGTTGGATTGGTCGGAACAGACACAGAAAATTTTAATGGAGGATCAATTGCTATTATAGTTAATAACACTGATAATTCACCAACTTTCTGGCAAATTGGTATGTATAATGTAGCAAGAGCATCAAAAGGATTTCAGATTGGAATTTTAAATGCCATGGATAACGGTTTTATACCTATATGCCCTTTATTTAATTTTTCCGTTGATTCTAAAATAAGTTCATTTCCTGTAAGATTTTGCTTTTGGCCAGGGATTGGGAGTATTCCGTCTGATAAAAATATATATGGACTCAGCTTTGGGGTGGCAACGGGGAAAATTAAAAATAAGAAAGTTATAGGATGCGATTTAGGGCTATTACTGAGTCAAACAGAGAATTTTACAGGTTTTCAGATAGGATTAGGTGCAATAGCAAGACATTCTAAAGGTGTCATGGTTGGTGTTGGAACTAGTTCTGATTTTTATGATGGAGTAATGATAGGTTTTGGAAATAAAGCAGAAGATTCAAAATCTATATGGCAGATTGGTGCCTATAATACTTCTAGACGTTCACATGGGATTCAAATTGGACTTCTGAATGCTATGGATAATGGTTTTTTACCGTTATGCCCTTTTATTAATTTTTCAGTTTCCAAGTGACTCATAAACTGAACGTATAACCAAAAAGAAAGTTTAGGCTAGTACTGCATGAGAATATAGCTTTTAAAGCATTTACCTTTAAGAGCAGAATTATTTAGTTAGTTCTGCTCTTTTTTATTTTAAATTGCTTAGCTAATTACTTTTAGGTAATTATGCCTTTGATTTTTTTATCTCAGGTTTACATTTGATTGCAATTGCAGAGTCAATAAGTATTTGAAGAAAATAATATAAAACACATACCACAGATGCCAGTGCTGCATCTTTAAGAATTAAGAACAGAATAAACAAAGCAATAGGAAGTGTTTTTTGCGAACCTACAAAAATCATTGCTTTGTTGTTATATTTCTCCAACCTTACAATTTTTGAACCGATAAACCAGTTTATTGCCAGCAGAATAAAATGAACAATGATCGATGCACCAATGATTAACAGCAGAAGACCGATATTTACTTCTTCTATTTTAGACATAGCTTCTGAGAGCCCTATAAAAGTTATAAGAATTACACATATTGAAGGAATTAATTTATATAAATTGAAGTGATTGTATTTAGGAACTATCAATTTCATAAAATAACCTATCACCAGTGGAATTAATATAATTTTTACAAGTTTCAAGAGTATTAAGGTTGATGAAATATCAATATTTTGGAAACCGGCTAAAGTGAATTTAAACATAATAGGCATAAGAAATATTCCGACTAAATTTAAAATAATAGTGAACAGCAAAGCCAGAACTGCATTTCCGTCTGAATTATCGGTTATAACTATACCTGATGATAATGTTGGAGGCATGGATGTAATTACAAGGAGTCCAACTGCAGCTAATGTCGGAAGCAACAGCCAGCCGAAAAAAGAACCTATCAATGCTGACAGTATTAGGTTATTTATTATAATTACAACTGAAGCAATGGCAGTTTTTCTACTGAATTTAATATTGGTAATGTCGTGAGTATAGCCATAAGTCCAAAAAATAATAACAACAAGCCAGGCAATAAGGTTTAGGTTTTTCAAATAAATACCAGATTGCGGCACAATATACGCTATAACTAATGCGGCTAATGTACCGACAGGTAAAAGTAATTTTTGTAACATGTTAAACTCCGCGCTATGGTGTTATATTCTTTTTTAGATACAGATCTGTTTTTGCTTGCCTAAACCATCAATTTCAAGTTTCATGACATCGCCTGGGGATAAAAATTTCTGAGGATTCATACCAGCGCCGATTCCGTGAGGTGTACCAGTTGATACTATGTCGCCTGCTTCTAATGTCATAAATCTGGATAGATAACAAGTAATAAAAGCTGGCGAGAATATCATATTCTCAGTGCTACTTTTCTGCATTAAGTTACCATTAACTGTCAATGTCATATTAAGTGGATTTATATTTGTAATTTCCTCTTTTGTAGCTAAATATGGGCCTGTAGGTCCGAAAGTATCACATGATTTACCTTTTGTCCATTGTCCGCCATGATCAAATTGAAAAGATCTTTCAGTAACGTCATTAAATATTGTATACCCGGCAATATATTTTTCTGCTTCAAATTCTGAATTTAGATCAGCACAGTTTCTGTTGATAACAAAAGCCAGCTCTATTTCCCAATCAGTTTTCTCTCCACTTTTAGGGATTTTAACATTATCATAAGGACCGACAATACTATTTGAGGCTTTTAAAAAAATAACAGGTTCATTAGGGATAGGTAAATTGACTTCATTTGCATGATCTGTAAAATTCAATCCAACGCATACAACTTTTCCAGGTCTGGCAACACATGAACCCCATCTTTCATTTTCGTTTACATGCGGTAGTTTGCTTAAATTGATTTCTCTTAGCTTTTCAATACCTTGATTATTAAAAAAATCAGAATTCCAATCATCAAAATAATTTGAACAATCTCTTCGCGTTCCATTTTGATCTAAAATGCCAGGTTTCTCTTCTCTATATTTTCCAAATCGAATTAATTTCATTCTCAAAAATACCTATTTATATGAAAATCTTTTTTAGTATACATTTTAATGTTGTTAGTTCTGAATATAGCATATTAATGTAATTTGAAAAATTTATAAATATTATATAAATTATTTGTAGAGCAAATAACTCTTATTTTGCAGATGTGTAGTGACAAGGAGTAAGATTATTGTATATAATATTGATCAAATTATTAATTTTTGCATAAGAGAAAAATAAAGCCTTCCTTCATGTTAATGAATATAATGTGAAACGTTCAACTACTCAGGTTGAATATTTTTAATGATTTTCTTAATTTAACCCAAATTTACTGGAATTTTCTTTTATTTTAGTTTCTAGATTAATTATAGCTTCATTCATGGATTTTCTCATAACAGATGTATAATCCCTAGCATCTGCACCCTGGTAATACCACCATATAACACGATCTTCTGCATTATTTGTATTATAAGACCAAAGAAGTTTGCCTGTTTTTGCATCAATTAAGCTGAAAAATAGTTTTAATCTGCATTGTGTCCATCCGGAAGGTGCTCCTATAAGCCAGAGAATTGGTCCTACAGGTCCGATACAATAACTTAGGAGTTTCTGCCTGTATAATGTTGATAATATTGTACCCTTAAAAATAAATTTAGTATTATCTGTTGTTTTTGAATTTTTACTGTAGTAAACATTTTTAAATAATCCGGATTGTTTAAGACTTAATTTTGCTGCCTCAGCTAGCTGATTAGTAGGAGAGAAAGCAAAATGTTTAATTGTCGGAAACATTTTCCCTTTTTCAGGTATGTTATAATAACCCCAACCATAGGGAAGACCGGGTATCAGATAAAAGAACATTTTATTGCTGCCTATGGTTGGCCGTTTATTCTTAAAATTTTCAACAGCAACTGTACAGTCATAAGAGGTACTGGATTTGACCATCTCAGGTGAAATTTTGTAGCTAAAATTTTCAATGGGACCTGCATCTATCATGAATGGAGAAAGTTTGATACAAGCTGGAATTAATAATAGTGGTAAGCAGAATAATGGGGTATATATTTTTTTCATAAATAGTACCTGTTTTACATGGGATAAATTAGCAAAAAATTAGCATCATAATATATATTATATGTACTACTTTAAATAAAATCCGCATCTAATACGATTTTTATTTTCCTTTATCAAGGTGTATTCCTCTTCTTTGGAAAGTAGGAATGTCTAAATCTTCTCCATTAAAAAGAGTAGGGGTTGTACTTGTAAAAATGCCTCTGCTCTGGTTAGCAAATGGAAGATCTGGTTGATGAATGCTTTTGTCTGCAGGTGAGAAAATATCTTTAAAAAGTGCTGGATGAATAGTTTTATCTTTTCTGACAACGGTAGTTAATGCTTCCTCGACAGGTTCAGCTGTTTTGTCAAAAATAATTGGAATGACTGTAATTTGCGCTTTGTCTGTATAAGTCTCATCGGTGTTAGCACCTACAACAATTTCTGTTTTGTCTGAAGCCATTCTTGTGATATTATTAAGAGCATACTTCATTTCGCTTATTGTGAGATCAGATCCTCCAGTCAAAGTAACTATCATTGCATCTGAATCATTAATTCTCTGCTGCCCCCCAAGTAAAGGAGATTCAAGTAAGTCTTTTAAAGCCAGCTTAATCCTGCAGTTTCCATCTTCAATGTTTGCAGTTCCTATCCCTATGCCGCACTCTGATTTCTGTCTGCAGAGAATATTATGCAGATCACATAAATCAACAGAAATTAAATTGTTGCACCTAAGCAGTTCACTAATACCAAGAATGGCTTTTGCTACTTCTTCATTTGCTTTTGAAAATGCCTGTTCAAAAGGAGTAGAAGCAGGGAGTGAGGAGTAAAGCAGGTCGTTAGGTATAGTTATTATAGTAGTTGATGTGCGGACCATATGATGAACCTGATTTTCTGCCATTTCTCTTTTGCTGTGCCCTTCAAAGGCAAAAGGCAAAGTTACAACGAATACTATGGGTATATTTTTCTCTTTTGCGAATCTGGCCAGGACAGGCGTTCCTCCTGTAGCTGTACCACCTCCAAACCCGCATGCAACTATTATTAATGAGGCATCATCAATAAACTGCTTCAATTTTATATTGGATTTATGTGCAAGGGCGCGTTCTCCTTTTATTATATTACCACCGCACCCCAATCCCTTTGTCCATTCTTCGCCAATTAAAAATTTATTCTTAAGATTGCTCTTTGAAATTGTCGAACTGTCTGTATCCACTGCTGCTATATCAAGCCATTTAGTTTCCTGCTGTTTTGATAAAGTGCTGACAATTTTTACACCGGCTTTACCGAGGCCGATAACTTTTACCACATCAATTTCATCATCTACAGGAATGTCTGTAATATTTTTATCATCAGTCATTTTTGTCATTTGTAGCAGAACTCCAGATTCTTCTCATTGTGGACCATAATTTATTATCTATTCTTTTGACAAATCCCTGGCTGGTTTTTGTTTTGTTGCTGGTAAGCTCGTGCTGTCCGTATCTTAATAATCCAAGCGATGTAATATTGCCTGGGTCATTCAAAATATCATCAGGACCGCTGATATCGATAGGTTTGCCAGTTCGTACAGGCACATCAAAAATTGATCTTACAATTTCTTCTGCATTTGGAAAATTAGCTATTCCACCGCTTAATATTATTCCATTGTTAAGCAGTTTGATTAATCCTTTATTTCTGATTTTGCTGTAAATGGCTTCGAAAGTTTCGATAATTCTTAATTCAATGACTTTCTCTATTGTTGTTATTGGTATTTCTCTTTGTTTAAGTGAACTTTTTATCTCAACAGTACTGTGACCTTCGCTTTCTCTTCGGGCAAGGGTGTTGCTGTTTATAATATCTCTTGCACGGGATGTGCTTATATCCAATCCTAATGCCAAATCATTGGCAATATGATCGCAGCCCACAGTTAAAATGTCAGTTTCTTTAACTGCATAGTTATCGAATATCATGTATTCAGTAATACCTGCACCCATATTGATTGTTAAAGTTACATGTTCAAGATCATCTGTTGTTAGAACCGACAGGCATGAAGCCAAACCGCTGAATACAGGTGTAGATAATTCAAATCCCTGTTCTTTAACTAGATTCTGAAAATTTTCAAGTCTGTTTCTGTTAGCAAATATAATATGTGTTTTTGCTTCTAATTTTGAAGCAGTATGGCCTATCGGATCAGTAACCTGGTGAGAGTCATCAAGGACAAAATAGTTATCTACTGTATTCAGTATTTCATTTTCTGACGGCAGCAGCAGGCCTTTAGCATTTTTTAATGCTTCATCAACCTGTCTTTCATTTATCAGATAATCCGCTGTATTAATAATAACTGTTCCTGAACTGTTTCTGGAGGTGATATGGTCTCCGGTTATTGAAACATATAGATTATCAGCGTCCAGAATTGTATTAGAAGTCTTTTCAGCTTCTCTTGTAACTTCATTCAAAATACTGCTGGCTTTATCCATATCGGCAATTTCGCCTTTTATGACACTGTTTTCTGAATTTCTTTGAGAGTAGCCGATAATGTTAATATTGTCATTGTCAGGGGAAGCTTCACCGACAACGGCTTTTATTTTAGATGTTCCAATATCGATTGCAGTTATTACGTTTCTGTATTTGCTCATTCTAGCTTTAATTCGGATTTATTGTCTGAGTTTCAGATCAGCCATATATAAACTTATATCAGTGCATTACATAAAATCTGAAAATATAAAAAACTATAGTTAGTATAATAATATCGGAAAACCATTAAAGTTTCCCGATTTTAAAAATCATTTTATTATTAATCTTCTAATATTTTTTTTACCGGCTTTCAAAATTGCTTCATTATTTACAAAATCATTAAGTGTTACATTTAAATTTGCATCTGTGATTCTGTTGTTATTTAAGTAGGCACCTCCGCCTTTTATTAATCTTCTGGAATCTCCATTGCTCTTTGACAGGCCGGCTTCAGTGAAAAGTGCAACAATCCATTTGCCATCTTTTAATTCATCCAAAGTTACAGTGTATGTCGGGAGGTTCTCTGAACAGTCTGCCTTTTTGATTTCTTTTATTTTGCTTGAAGTAATAATCCTGTTTTCTGCATCAGCAAAACCAAATTTTGTTCCAGCTGCTATATAAGCTTTTTTGGCTTCTTCTTCTCCATGGGCAAGTACTGTTGCTTCATAGGCTAGAATTTCTTTTGCCCTGTTAATAGCAGGAGCTTCAAGCTTATTAAGTTCAATTACCTCTTCAGTTGGAATTGATGTAAATAGGAACAGCAGTTTGCCAACTTCTGCGTCATCAACATTTCTCCAGAATTGATAATAGTCAAAAATAGAAGTTTTGCTTGGGTCAAGCCAAATTGCTCCTCCTGCCGATTTTCCGAATTTTTTTCCGTTGCTGTCAGTCAGTAAAGGGAACGTTGATCCGAAGACCTGTTTTCCACTTATTCTTCTGACAAGTTCTACTCCGGATACGATATTTCCCCATTGATCCTGACCTCCTACCTGCATGTTACATCCATACTCTTTGTTCAAATGCAGGAAGTCATAAGCCTGAAGTATCATGTAGTTAAATTCCAGGAAAGTAATACCTGTTTCCATCCTCTGTTTTACAGATTCCATTGACAGCATTCTGTTTACACTGAAATGTGTTCCTACTTCGCGAAGCATATCAATATAGAGCATTCCTGAAAACCAGTCTGCATTGTTTACAAATATTGCTTCATTAAAGTCTATGAAATTGCTTAACTGATCTTTCAATGCCTGGGCATTCTGAGCGACTATTTCCTTTGACAGAATCGGTCTTGCTTCCTGTTTGCCTGACGGGTCTCCTACGAGGGCTGTTGCTCCTCCAACAAGAATAATAGGTTTATGCCCTGCCTGCTGCAATCTCCTGGCGGCCATTACCGGAAGAAGATGGCCCGTGTGCAGACTGTCTGCGGTTGGGTCAAACCCTACATAAAAAGTTGATTTTTCTTCATTTAATAGTTTTTTAACTGCTGTTTCGTCGGTTAACTGATAAAAAAAGCCTCTTGCTTCCATATCTTCGTAACAATTAGTACTCATTCTTATGCTTCCTGTTAAGTGTATATTTAAAATTTTAATTAACTGTCAATTAAGTAAATAAAAATATAGCTCTAATTATATTTTCTGGCAATTGGAATTAATTATAAAAAAAACAGTATTCATAAATGTATGAATACTGTTAAAGAGAATAGCGTATGAGAATAAATTTATTTAAAAGTAAAAATTTTTCCAAGTCCTGTCATTTCATATACTTCTTTAATATCAGGCAATGCATTAATAATATCAACTTTCATAGAAGGAACAGCTCTGGCCACTTTTATTGAAACACGTAAAAATGCTGAAGAAACATATTCAACATCTTTAAAGTCGAAAATAACCGGACAGTTTGCTATTTGAACATGATTAAATACGTCATCTTCTATCATTTCTGATATAACTGAGTCAAGTCTTCCTGAGAATATACATGTTAGTTCGTCGTTTTCTTCTTTATAAGTCACTATATCAGCCATAAATATCCTCTAATGTTAAAATATGAAAATCTTTTTATTCAATTTATAATAGAACAGAGTAATTGTCTATCAAATTCTATATAATTAATTTAAATTAATTAGAATTTTAACTTAATTTATTTGTTTTTAAAGAGGATTTTATGATTGTATACATAAAATAGTTAATTAAACTGCAGGATATTTAGTTATATGGATTACGAAAAACTCACTTTGAAATTATATGGAATTGTAAAAAAAATCTTAAAACGGTCTCCAAGATGTCATGACTGGGAGCATACTGAACGTGTAATTAACAATGCAAAGTTAATAGCAGAAAAAGAAGACTGTGACCTTTTAGTCGTTGAACTGGGAGCTTTACTGCATGATATTGCAAGGGCAGATGAAATCTCTATTAAAGGTAAGCTGTGTCATGCTAGACAAGGGGCTAAAATTGTTGATGATATCCTTAAAAAGGAACATATAGATAAAAACTTACGAATCCAGATTGTAAGATGTGTGAGAAGACACAGATTCAGAAGTAGTCAGAAACCTGAAAGTATCGAAGAAAAAATAGTGTATGATGCTGATAAGCTTGATTCTCTGGGAGCAGTTGGAATTGGAAGGTCTTTTTTATTTGCAGGCAGAATTGGAGCAAAAGTTCATAATAAAATGGAAGTGGCTTTACATTCTAAAACATATACTGAAAACGATACAGCATATAGAGAATATCTTGTAAAGCAGAGGTTACTCCCCAGCAAAATGCTTACACGTGCAGGACGCAAAATAGCAAAAAAAAGACTCGCTTTTATGAAAAAGTTTTTTGAAGAGATAAACAGTGAAGTATATGGTTAAAACTTAAAATATTGGATTACGGATATCCATATGCGTAATATCGGAGTTTAGATTTTAAATGAAAAACTATGTGGTTTTGAAGTGTTTAATACAAAAAATCTTTATGATCAGTTATTAGATGAACTAAAGGTAAAGAGACCGGTTTATACTCGTCTTGTCAGAGAATTTTCAGAGATGAGTTTAGAAGAGTATATTTCTACATTCAGAACTTGTTCAAATATTACTGAGCAAGAAAATGTAATCCAGAGTAAATCAGATTTTGTAAATATATCCTCCTTATATGCACAAAAATTATATGGTACACAAACTGCAGATAAACTGAAAAAAAGATTGGAGAATTTTGATTGCATTTTTACCGCAAATCATACAAGTGCAAACTTGGACCATATAAGTATGCAGGGAACAATTGCTTTTGCCCTGGGAGAAAAAAACGAAGATGTAATTCCAAACTATACTTTTGGTAATGTTTCACTGAATAATTCAACATTTCCAAGAGGATTGATTACAGGTGATGGGGTTAGAATTCCTATATTTCCTGATTCTCTTAAAAACAGTATGGTTTATTGTACAGCTCCTTTTAAATATAGTGATCTAGTAAAACTACTGAATAAAGCAGAAAAACTTTTACAAAATAGAAAACTTTCTCATAAAAAATATCAAGTTATACTGAAAGTCATTAACGAAATTTATAATAATGAAGAAATCTTAAATTTAGATTCATGCTCTGAGCAGTTGAATGTTATTAACAGTAAGCTGTGGCAGCTTTTATTTCAGAACTGTACAGACGGGTATAGACTTTCTGATACAGTAAACCTTGAAATAGAACCTATTGCAGTAGAATTGATTGAACAGGATCTCAATAATTATTCAAGTCTCTTATATAAAATATTATTTGATACTGAACTAAGAGAGAATCTGTTAAATAAGCTCAGCGGGAAATATGGATGCTGGGATGTCAGGAAATTGAATGAGCTGAACTATTCACTATCCGAACTGGACCATATTCTTTCAGAACCAGAAAAAAAACTGAAATATAAAGAGGATAGAGCCAGATTAAAAGGAGGGTGCGGGACTGTTTTTTTCTGGGGAATTGATAGTAAAGGAAGGAGAGTACCTTTAATTTTAGCCAGTGAAAATGGCACTTTGTTTTTAACTGGAATCACAGATTCAAAGGATAAATTTACAATTAAATATGATTCGGATTCTATTATAAATGCTCTCAAAAGAAAGAAATTATTACCAGGCTTGTTTACTGTTTTTCTTGAAATAGCTTTTGTTCGAAACCTTGCCTGTTGTGGAGGGTTCATGCAGGTGGATTATTTAACTGTTATGCGTGACATGCTGTCTGAAGCATTACTTGAAACAGGGCATAACAGGTGGGGTAAAATTATAAAAAAGATTAAAACCGATTATTTATGTACAGGTTTTGAATTTATTTTCAATAAAGCTGATGATGGTAATTATTTTCCATCCGGCACTTTTGAGATTCTTGAGAAAAATGGTTTTGACGACATTGCAATTGAGAAAATTAAGAAAGTTACTGTCAGAGAAGCGAATTTGTTTGGGATGAATTATATTTATAATGCAGTTTTTAGATATAACGAGCAGAAAGAGCATTTGAAAAATCTTGATATAATATCCATTTTCTCAGATGAATTGAAAAAAACGCTAATACTGTAGCTTTTAATTATATGAGGTGGATTGATTATGATTACTGTAAATGGATATGTATACGAATATAAACTGGAAACCCCGCTGTCCATATCATTTTATACATGGTATTATAGAGAAAATGTTATAGTAGAATTGAAATATAAAAATTTTATTGGCCTCGGAGAAGCTGCACCTTTCAAAGGAATTACCGGAGATGATCAGAAAGATGTGATCAGAGAGCTGAAGAATCTGAAGCAGATTGAAGTTGATCCTATTCATTCGACATTGTCCGATTTCCATTCTATACTTGAAAAGCAATGTATAAAATCCACAACACTAAAAGCTGCATTGGATTTCGCTTTCCATGATTTGAAAGGTAGAGTTCTTAAAATACCAAGTTATAAATTTTACAGGGGATCATTCAGGGAAATTCCCAATTCCGTCACAATATTTTTACAAAATTCAGTTGAGTCTACTGTGCAGGAAGCTAATAGAATTATGTCGAAACATCCCCATTTGAATACTGTTAAGATAAAATTAAAAGGGGATGGAGACATAGAAAGATGTTCTGCTGTTAAAAACTGTTTTGATAAAAATGTCACATATGTTCTGGATGCAAACCAGGGTTTTTCCAAACCCGATGAAGCTGTAAAAACTCTTAATGAAATTTGCTGTACTCTTGGAAATGTTATGCTGATTGAAGAACCGTGCGATAAAGGTGATCTGGATAAACTAAAATATGTGAAAGAGCACATCAGTAATTCTTTAATTTTTGCAGATGAATCAGCTGTTGATATTAATGATGTAAAAAAAATAATACAACATAATGCTGCTCATGGAATTAATATAAAACTGCAGAAAACTGCCGGTATCTGGCCTGCTAAACAGATTGCGAATTTATGTAGAAAAGCCGGTCTGAAGATTATGGTAGGTTCAATGCTGGATTGTTATATCGCTTCTGCTGCGAGTATTCATTTTGCTGTTTCTACAGAAAACGTTATCTTAAGCGATATTGATATGGATTTGGATTTACAGGATCATATTGTAGATAAATTGGAATTTGTAAATGGCTGTAGGATTCCTAATTCTGATTATGGACTAGGTGTAGAACTGGATAGTTTGAAATTAAATAATCTTATTAAAAGTGGCGTTATTAAGTATTCTGAAGTTTAAGATAATTGGAGTTTGAATATGACTGAAGTAAAAGGCAAAAAAAATAGAGTAGATAAAGCTATGTATGATACTATTATTTATAATATATCAGTCTATAACGGAACAGGCGGAAAACCTTTTATTGCAGATATAGGCATTAAAGGAAAATTTATTGCAGCAATCGGAACTTTGGACAAAAAAGCTAATTCATTAATTGATGGGAGTGGACTGGCTATTTCTCCGGGTTTTATTGATATTCACACACATGATGAATATGCCGCAATTCAAAATCCGGATATGAGCTTCAAAATTATGCAAGGCGTTACAAGTTCAATTGTAGGTAATTGCGGTTTTAGTGTTGCTCCATATAAAACAGCTATGAAAGATTCTATTATTAGCAGAGATGATGATATTGTGCAATGGGATGGACATAAAGGGTATCTTCAATATTTGACGGACAATCCTACAAGTATAAATATAGGTTTGCTGGCTGGGCATAACACTTTTCACTCTGCTGTTGTAGGAAATGATAAAAGAAACCAGCCGGCTGGAAATGATATAATGAAAATGCAGTCATATTTGAGAGAAGGGCTTGAAGCGGGAGCTGTAGGCCTTTCCGCCGGACTATTTTATATTCCCGGATGTTACAGCAGAACTGAAGAAATTATTTCATTATTAAAGATATGTATAAATACAAATGCTGTTTTTACTATCCATATGAGAAATGAAGACGATGACCTTATAAATGCTATTAAAGAAGCTGTCAGAATAGCGGAAGAAAGTGAAGTAGCGATGGAGATTTCACATTTTAAAGCGTGCGGAAAGAAAAACTGGGGCAAAGCAGATGAAGCTTTGGGGCTTATTCACAATGCAGTTGCCGGCGGACTGAATATTACTGTCGATCAATATCCGTATTCATCAGGTTCAACCTCATTGAAGGAGATTGCCAGAAGTGGTGCTTTTGCTGGAAAAGGTATGGATTTGCATTATTCACAGGCTATTATATCCTCTTCTAAAATTTATCCTGACAGTTTAGGTATGGATATTGAATCTATAGCAGAAAAATATAAAATAACTCCAAAAAAAGCTCTTAACAATTTAATTGAGACAGATGATCCGGTTGCCACTTTTCTGAATACTATGGGAGAGGAGGATATTAGAAAAATCATGTCTGATCCCTTAACTATTATCGCTTCTGACGGTATTCCCGTAAAAGGAAATCCTCACCCAAGACTTTACGGTACTTTTCCAAGGTCATTAAGTTATTATGCAAGAGATGAAAAGGTTTTGACTATGGAAACTGCTATTCATAAAATGACTGAAAAACCTGCTAAAAAATTTAATCTTAAATGCAGAGGCCTTATAAAAGAAAACAACTATGCCGACTTAGTTATTTTTGATAAAAATAAAATAGCTGCAGAACCTGATTATCATAATTCCAGGCAATATCCAAAAGGTATTATTGATGTTTTTGTAAATGGTACAAGAGTTGTAAAAAATGGCAAACATACTTCTGCCAGAGCAGGACAAATATTATTGCGCGAAGATTAATTGGTGGATAAAAGATTAACAACTCGTATTGAATGTGAAAATAGATTGATAAAATTCTGAGGTATTTATGAATTTGCTGGAATTTTATGTTTTTCAGGTGACATGATAACTAAATATAAAGTGAGTTTTGATAGAAGAATAGAAAGAGGGGGATATTGTTATTATTCATAACACTGGAGCTTATAATTTCCATTTTTTTCATCTAATACCAACTCTTTTCCGCGTCCAGCCAGAGTAATGGTAAAGTCATATAGAGAAATTATAACTATGAAATATCGTGATTCATATGGTGGGATTATAGCTGCAAATTGAGACAAAATATTTTGTCTGTAGGTTGTTAATATTGTCTGATTGCAGTCATTCGTTGTATATAGGAAGGATATTATTAAACTACACTCTTATAGCTTGTTGATTATAAAAAATAATTTTGTTATAATGATGGTATATGATTTCATTTGAATAACTATACATAATTCAATTTTATTGGAGCCTTAAATTATGTCGAAATTAATAAAAACATTTTTTTTACTTTTAACATTATTTCTTATAGGGTGCAGCAGTACTCCTCCCCAGCTCTCGTATGTAAGTAAAATAAAAATAAAACCTGCTGTAAAAAAAGATCAGTATTATATGCATTTAAAGGTTACCAAGGTAGATTATGAGGAGGGCGAGGTGGTTTTCTTAGCTCCTAAAATGCTTATAGTAAAAGGCGAACCTGTAGAAATATTGTCTGGCGAAATCATAAAATTAAAATGCAATGTCTTAGTTACAGACAAATTAGGTGTAGCAGAAGCTAAAGCTGAAGTACGTATTGATAATTACCAAACCTTTAAAACATGGAATTTTACTCAGACTTTACTGCTTAATAAAAAAATAGAAGAAGAAGTAACTTTACAGGAAATGAAACAAAACAAAGAGATTAAAAAAATCGAGGATAAAACTATACGCAAAGAAATGGCTAAAAAAGAGCAATTGAAAACTAAGGGCAAATCTAAAAAAACCGGCAGATAATTACATCTCATATAAATTTTAAAAGTGACTTTTTAAGTCGCTTTTTCTGTTTTTGTATTGGTTCTGATTATTCTGCGCATATAGTATGAAAAATGAAAAAATATTATATATTTGTATTTTAATGAACGAGATTCCAATATGAAGACAGAAGTATTAATTGACGGTTTAGTGTTCCCGGAATGCCCCAGATGGCATAATAACAGATTGTGGTTTTCAAATATTTTTGCAGATCAGATTTTGTCATGTAATATGAGTGGTGATTTGAAAGTTGAATTTTCAGTGCCTTCTATTGGCATTGACTGGCTTCCTGATGGTCGGTTGGTATATGTAGAAAATAACAAAAATAAACCATCTATTATGATCAAGGATGAGAGCAGTTTCTGCAAACTCACCGAATTAACCAATATAAGTCCATATCTTTTTAATGATATGGTAATTAGTAAAGAAGGAAATATTTATACGGGAAATACTGGCTGTAAAATGGACAGTCCAGAAAATATTCCATCTGAAGTTAATGCACCAATTGCGATTATTAACGAAAAAGGAGAAGGGAGTATTGCCGCTGAAAATTTAAATTTTCCAAATGGAATGATCATTACTCCTGATACTAAAAAGTTGATAGTTGCTGAAACTTTTGCATCAAAATTAAGCATATTTGATATTTTAGATAATGGTGAGCTGGAAAACAAAGAGATTTTTGCTGAATTAGATGACAAATATCATCCTGACGGTATTTGTTTAGATAGTGAAGGTGCTGTGTGGGTAGCTACAAATCATGATTGTATTAGGGTAGAAAAGGGAGGGAATATCACTCACTGTATCGAAACTGTCGGCGCTTGTCCTCTTGCCTGTATGCTTGGTGGAGAAGATAGAAAAACACTATTCATATGCACTATAGACCAATTATCTCTTGATGTTGATTTATTGAATGAATTAAAAACCGGAAGAATTGAGATAGTGAATATTGATACGGCGTCAGGTACAGGTATGCCATAGATATGACACAATAGAAACTATTCTTAAATCCTTATTTGCAGGACTGTAAGCGAGTTTATAATCAGGGTTATAGTATCAATTCATATTTTACAGTCTCCAAACCAACTTTCATACTGATCCTATAGGCTGATAGTGCATGCCTTAAATAAACCTATTTTACGGGCAAAATAATAGGTCAGAGCATAACTGTTTACAGCTGTAAGTCTTCTAATAAAAACGGCATCATATTCATATTCGACAAATTGTTCAATTACTACTTTAAGTAGTTATTCCTTATAATAAGAATTCTTTATTTTTACCATTATACAGGAACTCTAATTATACCTTTCCATTTAATAAATTTAGTAAATAATGTTATTACGCAGTGGGGACTGACTTCTCAGTCAGCTGATCACGTTATTTCTCATATTTAATCTGAAATTTTAATATGCAATAATGATGCTCATATTAACGGTTCGGAATGAAACCTTGCCCCCCATTAGTTTGTAATAATAAATAGTTAGACGGATTGGTATTAATTATCAATTAGCTAGTGTGAGGAAAATAAGGCAATAGGTTATGCTGTCATAATTATAAATTACAATCTTACATAATATCATTTTTGAAGAAAACATTAAATTCTTATTTCTAGTAATAAATACAAAAAGAATAATAATAACGTATAAAAATCAAGCATATGCATAAAAAAACAATATAAATGCTTGATATATTAAAGCTATTGTTGTACATTAGTTATTATTAAATAAAGGAGAGAACAAATGAACGCTTTAAGGATTATAAAAAACAAGAAATTCTGGATTGGGGTTGCTATTATGTTAATAGTATCTATCGGTTGCTTAGGGTATTATATATATGCTGCCTACTATCCGTCAACCGACGACGCATATATAAAAGCAAATATTGTAGGAATTTCTCCGTATGTAAGCGGGAAAATTGATAAAGTTTATGTAGTTGACAATGAATTTGTTAAAAAAGGAACACTGCTTGTAAAAATAGAGCAGAAACCATATAAGTTGGCTGTAAATAAAGCTGAAGCCGATGTGAATCAGGCAAAACAGGATGTCAAATTATCTAAGACTAAAGTCCAAGTTGCTTTAAGTAATTATCAGGAATGTAAAGCAAAAATGACTTTTGCCTCACAAACATATAGACGCTATAAATTACTAAACAAAACAAAAGCTGTTTCGGATCAGCTGACAGACCAGGCATATGCAGATTATAAAATAACCAAATCTCAAAGTTATAAAGCTGTTTCTTTGTTGGAGGAGGCGAAGGAAGGTATAAAAGTAGCCGAAAGCGAATTAAAAGAAGCAAATAGTGAACATGAGAATGCTAATTTTAATTTAACCCAAACAACAATTTATGCGCCGTCAGACGGATATGTAAGTAATTTCAATATTAATCACGGTGAATATGTATCAACAGGTGAAAAACTATTTGCTTTTATAGATTCAAAAGCATGGTGGGTAAGAGCTGAATTTAAAGAAACAGATATGAAAAGGATCCATCCTGGACAGAAAGTGAAAGTTCATGTTGATATGTATAATGAAGATATAACTGGTACTGTTGAAAGTTTAGGGTACGGCAGTGGAGTTACATTTTCACTTCTTCCTCCTGAAAATGGAACAGGTAACTGGGTAAAAGTAACACAGAGATTTCCCATAAGAATCAAAATAAACAATCCCAAAAACAATTTGAGGGTTGGTTCAAGTGTCGAAGTTACAGTTGATACAGTATCTTGAAAAATAGTTTATTTGGAGGTGTATCATGAATAATTTCTGGTTCCAGAGAAAATCAATTACAGCAGTAGCATTAAGTATATTAACATTAACTACAATTATTGATATAACGATAGTAAGCGTAGGACTCCCGCATATAATGGGAACAATAGGGGCCAATACATCCCAAGCTTCATGGATTATTTCAGGATATGTAATTTCAGCAGCGATATGTATGCCGCTGAGCGGAATGATAGCAAAACTTATCGGGAGAAAAAGAGCTATCTTAATATGCTGCGCTATTTTTGCAGTAACTTCTATTTTATGTGGACAGTCAACTTCATTGAACGAAATTGTTCTTTTTAGAATACTTCAGGGAATTGGAGGAGCTTTTATACCATCTTTAACTATGGGATATATAATAGGAGGCTTTAATAACGAAGAAAGGCCCAGAGTATTAACTCTTTATACTATGATGGTAGTTGCAGGTCCCATTTTAGGCCCTATCATGGGTGGATTTATTACTCAGCACATGGGGTGGGGATGGATATTTTATGTAAATGTTCCTATATGTTTGATATGCTTCATTATTCTTATGAGAAATATGGAAGAAAGTAAAATTGAATCTCTTAAAGTTGACTTCATCAGTTTTTTCTTACTATGTATTTCAATTGGTCTTATTGAATACTTTGTAAATGCAGGAAACTTAAATGACTGGTTTTCCTCAAAGGCCGTTACTCTCTCATTAATATTCGGAATATTATTCATGATATTCTTTATATGGAGGGCTGTTCTTGGTAAATCAATTATTGATTTCAGAATTTTTAAATATAAAAACTATGTTATTTCATGCTTTATTTTAACGATTTATATGTGTATTGCATATTCTATTTTAGCTTATTTTCCGCTTTTTTTGGAAAATTCATTTAAATACCCGGTTGAAACTACCGGCTTCGTTGTAGCTCCAAGAGGTATTGCTGCAATTATTATAACTCCATTTTTGAGTAAACTGTGCAAAAAAATTGATGCCAAAATTTTAGTAATTTTAGGTATGATGTGTTTTTGTTTAGCAAGTTATATTATGGCAGGTATAAGTCCTCAAGCCGATTTTATCTATCTGCTTCCTCCAATTATGCTTCAAGGGGCAGCATTTGCATTTTTCTTTATGCCTCTAATGATGCTGGCATATTATAAGTTTCCAAAAGAACTGTCCAACACAGCAGGAGGAGTTTTCAGCTTTTTTCAAATGATAGGGGGATCTTTTGGTATAGCCGTCGGTGCTATTATTCTTTCTCATATGGAACAGGTTCACTGGAATTCATTGGTAAGACATATAAGTCCTTATAATAGCTCTTTCAGCTACTGGACAGATAGAATAGGACAAAATATAACTGAGAATAGTAAAATTCATTTAGCATTTTTAGAAATATCTAAACTTTCAATTTTTAACAGTTATCTGAACTTATTCTATTTCTCTGTCGTCGCATGTATCATGATTGCTGTAGTAGTGTTGTTCCTTAATAAGATTAAAAAAGTAACTGCATAGATGAGGGGTAGATAGAAAATGAAAAACAGTAATGGTCTGTTGACAAAAGATAAGATACTTATAACTGCAGTTAGAATGTTTGCTGAGTATAGCTATGATGCAGTTTCTATACGATCTTTAGCTAAAGAAGCAGGTGTAAACAGTCATGCTTTATCTTATTATTTTGGAAGTAAGTTGGAACTTTACAGGGCTTGCATTGATACTCTTTTGGAAAATGATAAAAAGAGTATGGAATCGATAAGAGAAGATATAAAATTTTGCCTGGAAAATAATTTAAATCATAAAGTATGGTCTTCATTATTCAAAAAATATTTATCTCAAGTTATAAAATCTTTTATTGATGGTAATAGAAAGCTTAAATTTTTATTTCTTCTTAGGATGAAACTTTCTAAATTTCGTTATGATAAAATAGAATCCAAGTCAGCTGAAACAGTAAACATTTTAAAATTATTGATAAACAAAACTAACTGTATAGTGTATGAGAATAATAAATCGGCTGATCTTACCGTCATACGTATAGTATCAACTCTTAACTTACTCATAACTTCAAAAGAAGAAATTTTGAATGTGTTTAAATGTGAGGAATATAATGCTGAATTTATAGATATGTTTACCAACTATTTGTTAGACATGTCAAAAATTTAACGATTTTATATACAAATATAAAGCAAATGCAGAAAAATATAATTAAATGAATGTGAAAATTGCTGAAACAATGTATTGTTGTAAATTTCATAGGCTGGGTAAAAAATTTTCATGAATTCAAAATCCAATGATTAATTTAAAATTGAATGGGATCATATCGGTGAAAACACAGTCTATTGCATTATGATAATTTGATTCTTCCTTAATTTGGGAAAACATAAATTATTGTTGATCTATTTAAAAATGATCATAGAGATTTAAAATAGGTGTTTATTATGAAAGCATATAAGAAAACAAAAGAAAAACTAATAAAATCTGCTATAAATCATTTTTCTGAAAAGGGATATGAGGGCGCATCAATTAGAGATATTGCTTTGGAAGCAGATATTAACAATACAATGATTTCTTACCATTTTGGGGGTAAAAAACAGCTTTACAATTCCTGCATCGAGTATGTTTATGCTAAGTCAAATGAAAATATGATTACCATTGAACATGAAGTTGCATTTGCTGAAGAAAATAAACTTGAGCCTGAAATGTGGCTTTCTATATTTAAAAAAATGTTGCTGAAGAGAATTACATTTTTTACTGAGCCTAAAAGCAGAAACCTGTACTTATTTCTATTTAGAGCCAAACTTGCAGATATTTCCTCTCCTAAGCATACAGAAGATTTGGATAGCCATATAATATTGACACATAAAGTAATAGGAGGTATAAATAAACTTGATTCATGTTCTCCTGAAGTAATAAAAAAAAGTTTAGTTATCACTTCTCTTATTCATGCTTTGGTTGTTTCTGAATATATTGTTCTTAATTCATTCGGATTTAGGAAATATACACCGAAATTTATTGATGAATATATAGAATATTTAGTTAAAGAAGCTACAATTTAATACGTTACAGATTTTTTTACCCGACGATTTAATATATGGCTATTTTTATGAATATGTTCTCCTGTCTAATTACTATATCAACTAGATGTATCAATGTAGATCTGTTCTAGATTTGCTTTTTGGATTACATTCAGTCTTTGCTTCAGTTTCCGGAATCTTAACTTATTTAAGTGATTTTAAATCCAATACCATATTTTTGTAAGAATCTTCATTGACTGTAAACCTTAGAGAGACATTAAATTACCTGTTTTTTAGTGCAATTAAAAAACGGGAAAATAGTTATTATGAACCTGTTTTGAGTAGATTTATTATAATAAATTATCTGAAAAATATATTGTTATTCAAAGAATCAGTGTTATAAGTTTTAGCTCAAGAAAATAAACAACTTAAAAGGAAATTGAACAATGAACAAAAAATCTATTATTGTATTAAGCCTGAGTTTAATTTTTGCCGTTTCTGCTTTTTCGTTAGAAGCAGCTCAAACTGCGCAACAGTCAAATAAAGCTGTTAAAGGTACCCCTGCAAGCAGTATGAAAACCTCTGAAAATATAGATTTCTTTGTAGTTGACACTCCGTTTTATCATGGATATCAGAGCAGTATAGCAACAATGCCTAGACAGGCAGTAAAAAAAGTTACAGATGGTTCACAAATAATTATTTCTGCTCCAGGGCTGACTAAAAATGATTTTAATATTAAAATTGTCGGCAATCAAATGGTTGTTACTGGGGAAAATCAAATTAATAAAAAGACAAATAAACCTGTAAATAACGTTATTACACGCAATTTTAAAATTTACTATAAAGTGTGCAATAATGCAGATATTAACAAAATAACTTCAAATTATGATAATGGAGTATTAATAGTTAATGTTCCTGTTGATCTGAATAAAATAAAGAAAGAAACTAAAGTTATTAAAATAAGCTAATCAAGTTTTACTATCTATAGTTTAAGGCTGTATTTAAAAATGCAGCCTTTTTTGTGTTTGAATATATTGTGATTATCAACAGCTAAAGATATGCCATAGTTAAAGAAAGCTCACAATATTTTTATATAAAAAACTCTGAATTTTTATTTAAAAATAAAGTTAAACTTGGTTTGATATTTAATTTCTTACATATTATTTTCTAATTCTTGTGTTTTGTATTTTTAAGCAACATCAATTTATCTAAGGCTGAAATAAAACTCTAATTATATTCTGATTATTTAGAACAATGCGGATATTTTGAGTTAAATTTTTTGGTTTGTTTCTGAATAGCTACTAAGTGACAGGATAAGTAATTATACCGAATTGAGTTCTGCAAAGTCTGAGATATGTCTAATAAATACATTTTTAGGTTTTATGAGAATATAAAGTTATCTTGATGTTTTGCCGGTATTAATCTGCTAAAGATATATACTATAAAGAAAAAAATACCTCTAATCTTTAACCAAAGTAATAATTTCAAAAAGGGAAAATATGATGAAAATTATAGTAGTTTTATTTACTGCTGTGTCACTGGGGATTATGCCGAGCATATTATCTGCATCTGTTGAAGTAACATCAAGTGCGACTGGTATTGTCAGTTATATTGCTCCTGTAGGCAAAGAAGTTAAAGAAGGTGATGTACTTGTGAAATTTTTATCCAGTATTTCAGTAAATAATATTAAAATTAAAAAAATAGAACTGGCATCAGCTATCAAAGATCTTCAGGAAAATGAACTGGATTATAAAAGAACTTCAAAGCTGATAAAAACAAATTCTATTAGTGTGAGTGAAGCGGAAAATAGTCACTTTGATTATAAAAAAAGCCAACTGCATGTTGAGCATTTAAAACTGGAAATAAAAAATTTAGAAATCGCACATGATGATTATACTATAAAGGCACCTGAAAACTGCAAGGTTGTTAATGTTTACATATCTGAAAATTCCGGTGCTGACATAGGTGATAAGATTATGTCTATTGAATATAACAAAAGTTAAAATTAGTTAAATCTATAATTTAATACACTGATAACAGGTAAAATATTCCTGTTATCTGAATCATCTTATTAAGTCATCAAATTGTTTTAGAATACTGTATAAGATATTGTTAAAAAATTTTACTGTTTTAACGATTTTGACTGATTCAATTCTAATTGAAAAAGACCAATGAACCAGTTAATTATTGTTATCTTATGTGGCTGGTAACTTTAGGTGACTCTATTGTTGCAGTAATAAAATTAACAATAGTTTTTACCGCTTTATTAGCTTCCGGGACAAGTGAAACTACAAGCATCCATAGATGAAACATTTTATCCCATTCTTTGTAAGTTAAGCGAATTCCAGATTTTTTTGCTTTATCTCTGAATTTTCTGCAATCGCTGAGAAATATATCATGAGTTCCTATCAATAAAAGTGTTGGTGGGAGCCCTTCCAGATTTCCGTTAATTGGGGATAAAAAAGGATGTGATAAATCAAAATCTCCAGCATATATTTTACCTACGTCTTGTAGCCCTTTCTTGTAAAGAACAGTATCATATGGTTCTATATTTTCTATTTCAGGATTACTTAAAGTCATATCTAAAAAAGGAGACAGCAAAATAAGGGCCGCAGGTAAAGGTTTTCTATCTTCTTTTAACTTTAATATGGTAGCCAGAGATAAACCTCCTCCCGCTGAATCTCCCAAGAAATAAATCTCACTGGCATTGATTTCAGATATCAAATTATTATATACCGAAATTACATCCTCTATCGAATTGAGACAGGAGGATTCCGGGGCTAAACCATAATTTACCAAAATTGCCTTATTTCCTGTTTTTCTACATATATTTGCCAGCATTTTCCAATGCATTTTATTTGGGCCGCTAACATATCCGCCACCGTGAATATATATCAATATTCGGTTTGAAGTTTGATTGGAGGGAGTCAAAATAGTACAGTCAACACCGTTAATTGTTTTCATTTCTCTAGTACATCCGCGAACTAGTGTTGCTGAAGGAGATTTAACATCTGTTTTCCTAAGCCTGTTTACATCCAAATCAGGATAATAACCAGGCCTCACATAATATTTTGCGATAAATTTGACTACTGTACTTTGTATACTTATCATGTTACCAACCTAAATTTAAAAGCCTATAATGTAATCTAGTTGGTCAATATTTCAATATAGTAGCCCGTTAGAGAAAACATAAAAAATTTATTTTACAAAGTTTATAAAATGTCTTAGAAAATTGGACCAGATATTATCAGACGATTTTACCGTCTCAATAATTTTATCTTGCTCTATTCTTAAAGCAAAAAACAGATTAAGCCATAACCAGTTGTCTTCTGATAATTTATTAAGCTCTGTTATTAGTTCGGACATCTTTTTAATATGATGTAATTTCAGGACAAAAGCTTTTCTTTTAGATGTTTCTAAAGTAATATTACCGGTTTCTGTTTCTAAGTTGAATTTATAATAATCCCATGAAAGTTTCTTATCCTGTAGAGGATCGAATGAGGTTGGTTCTGATACATATCCGCCATCTATATAAAGTTCAATATTTGGAACTACAGAAGGATCTATTTTAGATAATTTTGTAGTGAATTCTTCACTGTTTAGACAAGCGATAAAATTATTCCAGTTCCAAGAATCATCCATAATAAAGCTTTTAGCCTTTCTAGAGTTGTATACAGGAGCAAGCGCTTCATCAAGTCCTTTTTCAATATATAAACCGCACAGAAGTGAATTTTGCGCAGCATCTCCCCAGTTAAAATAGAATTTTCCATGTTTGTAATGAGGAAGTTTACTGGAAGGAACCAGCCACCATGATGTTTTATCAGGTCTGAACCTATCCCATGGTCTTTTAGCAAACTTATATTCGTTCTTAATAAATTTTGAAACAGATTCACACAATTGTCTGGGAGTTTCTGCCAATGATATATTTTTCTTTTCCATAATACTTACTACTTTCAGAAGAGTTTATTTTAGGCTGAACAAATCATTGTCCTCATTTTTTTCAGGAATGAAGGCTGCAAATTTTTTGTAAATGTCATCCAGTTTACCTATGTAATAAAGTGTGTTTTCATTTCGCATTTCAGGTGCATCAGATAGCAGCGAGGAATTATCAACTACAGAAAGTTTCTTTTTTACTCCTATAACATAATATGAAATTTGATCACCTTGCCTATAAGCTCTGGTAGATTTTAAAGCCAGTTCATAGGCTGCACTTCTTCTGCCTTTTCCCGTATTGATTTTTATTTTATAATTATCAGGGGACTCTTTTAATGTTTCTGATTTAGCTATTTTTGATAAAGGTATTTTATGAGCTTCAATTCTGTTTTTAAAATCTTCAGTATAATTATGAATTTTTCCATACTCTTCATTAAGGAGCAAATGAAGAAATTCATTAATATATTCTCTGATAAAAGGTTCAACACCTCTGGATTTTAATGCAGCTCCTGTTATTAATACTTCTTCTTTATCTGTTAATAGTGCATAGTTCTTACTTTTATAGGAAAACATTTTCTTATAAGTAGAATCAAGTTCAACTTCAATTCCTTCGGGCAGTATATTTTGAATGTTACTTTCCATTTCGTTTACAGATGTGACACCTTGAGGAGGTTGGAAGTAGATACCGTCAGTATCCATTTCAATTACTTTTGCTCCGCTGTCTTTAAGAAAATTTAACATAAGTGTTAATATTTCTCTTCCTTTTGTAGTTATGTTCTCTGCCATGTCATAATCGTTGAATGTGCCCTGTGAAAAAGCTAAATATCCATAAAACGAGTTTATCATGATTTTAAAACTAGTCTGCAGAGAATTAAAAAGTTCCTTTTCACTTCTGTCATTTGCTTTTTTCTCACTATCTTTGGCATGCAGTCTTATTGTACGCAGTTTATCCAGTAAAAAAGGAAATACTTTCTTACTGTCTCTGCTTGGACACCATTTTTCAGAAAGAATTATTGAAGGATAGAGTGATCTGATATCACAATGCCATACATTTTTAAAAATACCCGTTTCCATGGCATCGGTTAGTGCACCTGAAATTTGTCTAGGCTGTTCTGACGTAGGAATTGATTCTCTTTTATTAAGGTAAGCGCTGATGAGAAGAGCATCAATTCTTGTTGCATTACCTCTTACAATAATATTTTGATATGAGAATGGCTGAAGTTGAGTTTGGTAGAAATAACTTGGAGAAAGTATAGCTGAAACATCTCTTGTTTCTCTTGCATCATCAAGAGCATAAGCGACTAATTCTTCTCTGCTTTCGTTATAGTATTTTATAATATTTCCAGCATCTATATATGTTCTTTCTTCAGATGCAATATTGAAATGTTTTGCAATTGCTTTAAGCCCGTAGCTTTCTAAATTTCGGTGGCTTACATCATATAATTGTGCAAGAAAATATGTGTCGACAATATGACGGCCATAAATTTCATAACGTTTATATGAAGTAGATCTTTCAGCTACACTGAATCTTGAATTTCTAGTTTTAGGTGTGGAATTATCTCTTCCAAGTGAAAGTTTAACCTTGTGTCGTTTTGCTCTTGTTTCTATGAACGGTAAATCAAATCTAAATAGGTTATGGCCTTCAATTACATCAGGGTCTCTTTCTTTTACTGTCACGACAAATTCTTCAATTATATCTTTCTCTGTTGTGTCTTCATTAACAATCAGACATTTTTCCCAGCCTGTACTGTCACTCATGCTGATAATAATAATTTTGTCATCTTCTCTTTTCGGATTTGGAAAATCATAACCTTCTGTTGTTAACGTTTCCAGGTCGAACTGAAAACGTCTAAGATCAGTAAACTTCATATTTCTAAATAATCTGGTATTCAGACTCATTAATATCTGCTGTTGAATATCAGTAAACAGTCTGTATGGTGCATTAAATGAAGAAGGTGATAGACCTGTTATTTTTTTTAGATGCTTAACTGCATCAAAATATGCTGTTAGATCTGCAAATTCTGCCAGAAATGCAAAAGGATTAGATCCACTGAGTTCCGTTATTTTGACTGTTTCTTCTAAAGTGTCTAGCAGTTCCGGTGCTAACAGAAGCAGAAATTGACGAAATGAAGCTATTTCTTTTTTTACTGAATCACTTTTCCTTATAAAAAGTTCAGCTGTTCCATTAGTGCCTGGTTCAATTGCAACAACATTTAAATATTGTGAAGTAGTGAGTTCTTCCAGTGCCTTATTGATATCTATTTCGTTCATATGATTATGTGATTATTTTTATAGTTTTAAAAATTAAATAATTTAACTAATTGATATTTAGGTAAAGTAAAATAATTTAACATGTTATCAATCGCAATATATGAAATAGTAGAACATTAAGTGTTAAAATTAAAAGTATTTGTTTGTATATTAATGTTATGACTGACTAATACTTAACAGAACACATAAAATAAGAATTTGAGGTCCTTGATGAAGAGTATGACCGGTTATGGATTCAGTGAATGCTGTTGTCCTGATGGAATAAAATTTACTGTTGAAATCAGAACAGTAAATAGAAAACAACTTGATATAAAATTGAATTTGCCGTCTGAGTTTTATGACCAGGAGTTAAAAATACGAAAATTAATATCAAACAAGATAAGCAGAGGAAGTGTTAATGTAAAAATCTTTATGATATTATCAGGTAAAATTCTTAATGAAACTCTAACCATAAATCAAGATATTTTAAAAGTTTATATAGATAATGCAAATGAATTGCAAAACAGTTTAGGTATTGATAATAATCTGACACTAAAAGAACTGATAAGCTTACCTAAAGTAATAGAAACTGCTCAACCTGAACTGAATTCAGAATCTATTATTCAATCTCTTTTAGATACTGTTGACGGTGCATTGAATAATTTAAGAGAAACCCGTTTGGCAGAAGGTGAATTTCTGAAAAAAGATTTAGGAGAAAGATTGAATCATCTGGAAAATTTAATTAATGAGATAGAACCTTATACTGCTAACCTTCCTTCTATTTACAAAGAGCGGTTAATGAAAAAAATAGAAGATGAAAAAATTGATATTAACGATGATGACAGATTGCTTCGTGAAATAGTTATTTATTCAGATCGTTGCGATGTGAGTGAAGAGTTGACAAGGCTGAAAAGTCACTTTAAACAGTTTTATAAATTGTTGTCAGAAAAGAAAAAACCGATAGGGCGTAATTTAGATTTTCTTACCCAGGAACTTCAGCGTGAGATTAACACTTTGGGCGTAAAAACAGCAAGCCCGGCAACATCCCCACTGGTTGTGACTTTTAAAACTGAGGTAGAAAAAATAAGAGAACAAGTTCAGAATATAGAATAGAAAACATAAAAAATTAAAATTAAAGCTGAAAAATATAATGCAAAATAAATCTGTAATACATGATGCGACAAATAAATGCTGGTTAGAATATATTGATCCTGTAGAGATAGTTCAGACAACAGATTTAAACGAAGTTATTTCAACGCTGGAATATTTAGAAAAAAGAGTTAATCAGGATAAACTTTATGCTGTAGGATTTATATCATATGATGCTTCTCCTGCATTTGATTATGCATTGAAGGTTATTAAATCTGATAATGATTTTCCTCTTATATGGTTTGGCCTTTATTCTTCATATAATAAAATTGATATACCGACTTATTCTTCAAATATGACATACTGCCATGACTGGCAGTCTACTGTTAACAGAGATGAGTATGATAAAGCTATTTATGCCGTAAAAGAGAATATAAGGGAAGGTAATACTTATCAGGTTAATTATACAATGCGGCGTAATGCACAGTTCAGCGGAGATACTTGGCGTTTTTTCTGCGAACTGGCTCAGTCACAAAAAGCAGATTATCCTGCATATATAGAAACAGATGATTTTGTAATTTGTTCTGCTTCCCCAGAGCTTTTTTTCAGATATGATAACGGTAATATTGTATCAAAGCCGATGAAAGGTACAGCGGGTCGCCGGCATACTACTGAAGACGATATAAAAGAAGCAGTAAAACTGTATCATTCTAATAAAAACAGGGCTGAAAACCTTATGATAGTGGATATGATTAGAAATGATTTGAGCAGAATTTCTGAAATAGGCACAGTAAAAGTACCGGCGTTGTTTGATGTAGAGAAATATCCTACGGTATGGCAGATGACTTCTACAGTAGAAGCAAACAGTAAAAAATCTTTGACTGAAATACTTAAAGCTCTTTTTCCATGTGCATCCATTACAGGAGCACCTAAGGCTTATACTATGAAAATAATTGCTGACCTTGAAAATACTCCTAGAAAAGTATATACGGGAGCTATCGGTTTTATAACGCCGGACTCAAAAGCTCAGTTTAATGTCGCAATACGAACGGTTATTATCGATAAACATAAGGAAACTGCTGAGTATGGTGTAGGGGGAGGCATTACTTGGGACTCTACTGATAGCGATGAATATAATGAGTGTATAATTAAAACAAAATTTTTAAATCAGAGACAACCTCAATTTTCTCTCCTTGAAAGTCTTTTATGGACTAATGATGATGGTTTTTTCCTTTTGGATTATCATTTACAAAGGCTATCTTCAACAGCAGAATATTTTGAATATAAACTTAATATTGACGATGTTGAACAAAAGTTACTTGAACATGCTGAAAACTTAAATAGTGCTGCCTGTAAAGTCAGATTACTGGTTTCTCACGATAGTATAATAACAGTTGAATCAGAGGAAATAGAATTTCCTTCAGAAACTATGTCTGAAATAAAAGTTACTTTAGCGGATGAACCGATAAACAAGAATAATCCTTTTTTATATCATAAGACTACAAATAGAACAATATACAGTCACTATAAAAATAGATTTCCAGAATATGATGAAGTCATCTTATGGAACTCAGATAGAGAAATTACTGAATGTACTTCTTCCAATATAGTTATAAAAAAAGATGGTAAACTTATTACCCCTGAAATAAAGAGCGGTTTGCTTGCGGGTACATTCAGATCTTATCTTCTGGACAATAATGAAATATCAGAAAGAGTTGTGACAGTCGAAGATTTAATGTCAAGTGATGAAATTTATATAATTAATTCTGTCCGTAAATGGCGTAGAGCCAAAATAAATTTGTAATTTTATTTATTAAAAGATAAAAGCTCCCTGAACTGTTAGAGTGGGAGCTCAATGAATAGAATGTTTTAATGGAATTTTAGCATAATTTTTCGAATGCCTTCCAGTAACCTTTCCATATCTTATCTACTATTTTTCTTATTGATTTTCTAATATCCATATATTTTCAACTCAATACATTATTGTTGCATAAAAGGAATTATTTCCTTTTAAACGGAAGGATTTTAAATCCCGTCAGTTTCCAAAAGAGCATTAGAATACATGATTTTAGAATTTATGCAAATTTAAATTGAAATAAATTAATAGTTATGGGATTTTTATACTGTAGCTAAAGTCAATAGATATTCAAGAAATTCTTCAACAAATTCAGGCGTGTAGTCTTCGCAGTTAAAGGTTTTCAGCATCATGTGTTTTGAGACAACAAGAGAGTGCAGAAGTGAAAATATATTCATACATTTTAAAGAAACTATTTTTTCATTTTTATCAGTTAGATTATTAGCCTTACTTATTATTAATTTTATGGCTTCATAATTTAAACTTATTTTAGTTGCAATTTCATCTGAAGTGAATTTGGATAGTTTTAATCTCAGGAAAAAAATATATCTTGATTTTGTTTTATTACTGATGAATATTTTTATATGAAATAATAAGCTTTTTTTTAAAAGGGAACGCCATATATCTGATCCAAGGTTATTTTCCAATAAAAAATTTATTTCATTTTCAAGAGGCTGTAAATCAATTTTATACTGTTCTACTACACTGTCTATGCATGCCATGTGAAGATCTTTTTTACTACCGAAATGATACGAAATAGCATAATTGTTCAACCCGGCTTTGGATGTTAGGCTACGTGTTGAAACTCCGTCATAGCCATATTCAGCAAATTCCTCTATCGCGACTTCTAGAAGTTTTTCTTTTGTAGATATTTTATCTTGTTTTTTCATGATATTTATTATAGTTATATTTTATGCTGTTTTACAACTTTATTTATTTTATTAAAAAATAGGGGGATCAAGCATAATATAATACATCCTGCCAGAGAAAAATAAAACATATTTATATAGCTCATAAAAACTGAATTTGAGTTAATTATTTCTGAAGATAATAATATTTTTGCATGATGTGTAATATCAATCGGACTATTTTGAAGCCATGATTTGAAATTTAAATTATATGGAGAAATAAATTTTACCATAGAATGCCAATTTACCTGTGTCATATGAGAGATCAAAATAGCGCCTAAGGCTGCACCTAATGAAGAACCCAGCATTTGGAAAAAACTAAACATGCCCCCTGCGCTATTTGATAATTCTTTAGGAAATTTGTAATAGGCAATTATCATAAGAGGCATAAAAAACAATGCAACAGCAGCGCCTTGGAGTAAAACTGGAAGCACTAAATATATAAGGCTGGAGGCCGGGCTTAACAATAACAGTAGATAGTTGGATATTCCAAAACATAGAATACCTCCTATAATAAAATATCTTACATCTATTTTTTTACAGAGTTTGACTAAAATAGGAGTTGCAATAAGTGCTACTATGCCGCGAGGTGCTACCAAAATACCTGTTGTTTCAACCGGCAGTTTGAAGGAGTTCTCAAGGAATAGAGGAAAATAACAGAGAACACCGTATATCAAACACATATAAAGCATGAATAAAATGCATGCTACAGTAAAGTTTTTGTATTTAAATATTCTGAAATCTATTACTGACTTACCTAAAGTTGCACGCCAGATGAAGAAAGCAATAAATATAATTCCGATAATTAATGAAAGTGTTATTGTTTCTGATGAAAACCATCCACTGATATTGCCGTCATTTAAAAAAAACTCTATGAAGCCAACACCTATACATAAGAAGAAAAAACTTAAATAGTCAATTTTTATCGGTTCAATTTTTGATTCCTTCATATATTTTACAAGAATAAGAAAACAAAATATACAGATTGGTAGATTTATATAGAAAATCCATCTCCACTCAAGATGCTGCGTGATAAAACCTCCTAATATTGGACCAGCTATCGGACCTGATATCAGCATAAGAGTATATACTGAAAGAATTTTAGGTCTTTCCTTGTCGTTGAATGATTCAATAATGTATCCCATTGTTAACGTTGGTATAAATGCTCCACTAATTCCCTGTAGAACTCTGAATAAGACGATTTCACTTAAAGAAGTTGACATACCGCAAAGAGCCGAATTAATAGCAAATATAAAACAGCATATCAATATGGCTTTTTTTCTACCAATCAATTTTGCAATAAGACCACTTAACGGCATACATATTGTTGCAGCAATGACATAACCAGATATTATCCATGAAGCCTGATCTGTATTAGCTCCTATTGATCCCATTATATGAGAAAGAGCTACGCTGACAATTGTAATATCTATTACTGTAGTTAGTGTCAGTACACTAAGTACTAATGCAATAAATGTTCTTTTTTCACTCCAGAAACTTTCCATAATATACCTCTTAAATTTATTAAGAGACTGTATTTACTGTAACATTTACAGTAGATCCAACTCTTAGAGGAGCATTCAGATTATTGTTTTTTACAAGTATTCTGACTGGAAACCTCTGAGTTACTTTTACCCAGTTGCCAGTTGCATTTTCAGAGGGGATAAGCGAATATGTAGAACCACTGCCATAAGCAATACTTTGAACTTTTCCAGAGATATTTTTCCCGTACATATCAATATAAACGTTTACATCCTGTCCAGGTTTAATTCTTCTTAAATCAGTTTCCTTAAAATTAGCTTTTATCCACCACTGATCAGATTCAATGAAAGCAAACAATTGTTCTCCAATATTTATATATTCTCCAGCAGCCAGATGAAAGTTACTTACATATCCGTCAGCAGGTGCATATATTTTTGTATAACTTAAATTCAATTCTGCGTTGTTTAGTTCAATGTTAGATTCTTTTACCGTAGAATTTGCAACATCTATTTTTAATTTTTTCTGTTTTAATATAGATAATGCTGAAGCAAGTTTTTCTTTTGAAACATTAAAATTTTTGATTGTTTCGTCCTCCTGTTGATTAGAAACAATATGTTTTTTATTTAAATAGGTATTTCGCTTGTATGTCTGTTTAGAGTATAAATAATTAGTATTAGCCTCATTGACCAAAACTTGTGCTACATGGGCATTACTTTTTGATAATTTTACATTTTGTTCTGCTTGTAACAAATCTGTTTTTGCTTTATTTACTGCTATTTGGTAAGGCTTTTTATCTATTGTAAATAAAAGTGTTCCTTTTTTAACATATTCATTATTAGTAATATTTATTGAAGAAATATTTCCATTAATATTTGGTGCAATTTGTACTATATATGCTTTGATATAAGCATCATCAGTAGAAGGATAATATGAAATATATTTATAATATCCAATTGCTGCGGAAGTAGCACATATTAATATTATGACGCCTATTATGAATTGCTTATTACATATTAACTTTTTTATGCTCATTTTGAACTCTTCGGATTAAATGATTATTTATAATAATAATAAAATATATCAATTGACCAAATATATCAAACGAACGAAATAATAATTTATAAAAAAATAACATATTGAGTTAAAAAATAAAAGATACCTAAATATTTATTGCTGCAGTTTGTTAAAAGAATTTGTTATTCTCTATTAAAATAAAAAGTTTCTACTCCTCACAATAAAGAGTAGAAACTTTTTAAAATTAATAATCGTTCTTTGGTTAATTATCTATTTACAGATATTGTACAACGTCATTTGCTGTGACGACTTTAGTAGGTTTAGGTTCATTAAAATTAGTGAACTCATCACTATTAACTAATTTATATAATTCATAGGCAACTACCTGTTGTCCCTGAGTTGTCAAATGCTCATCATTCCAAAACATATATCCTGTTGTATCTACGCCTTTAGCCTGTTCTAAATTATGTCTTTGAAGCAAGTTGCATGTTGCAATATAACTTTGATTATTATGGTCGGCAAATGGTTCCTTTTTGCTAAGTACATTCATTGTGTGCTGTAAATTTAGAAATTGAATATCAACTTTTGACCTCATATGATGTATATTATATTGAAAAGCTACACTTTTAATATCATTTTTCAGTCTAGAGTTGTATATATATACTAAATAATTTACGAACCAATCAGGTATTGCTTTTGGTGCAACCGGAAGCAGTCCAAGGTTATATTGTGATATTACTACAATATGTTTTGGCTGAACTCCAGAATCTAGTAGTTGCTTAACTCTTGCACTTACTCTATCTGGAATTGTTTTTTCTATTTTTTTAAGGAATTCTAAAGGATTGTGATTTTTTGTATATACAACCAGTGCCTCAGCTATATCGTTTGCTCCACTCCATACTATGTACTGAGTATTGTTATCTACATATGTTTTTTTATCATTATGATCTTTTTGAAAATATTTGATTTGAACTCCAAGGCCTGGATCTCCCATTTTTTCCAGTTGTGATTCATCTGTATTGTTGTTATAATAATTCTGTCTAAGAGTGTATATATTCTGTGGATCTGTAGGTGTGTTATAAGGGATATCTCCGTATTGGGGTCTATAAAAAGTTACATGTCTGATATCTGTCCATGACTGTGCACCAATAAATGCATAATCAACTGAAACATTTGGATCATATTTAGGTGTGGCTGGATAAATATCCACCCATGGTTTTAGAATGCTACTGCCAAAGTTATTCTTCATCATATTCATATAATATTCGCTCCAACCTACTGATCTAGTATTTCTATGAAGACCATTTAGAGGACTCCATTGATAACCTAAATAACTTTTTAGTTTGACTAATGTTGGATAAGTGAAAACTTTTTTTGTTCCTGGAACAGTATATGGCATGCCATATAAGAGCTTTGAATATTCTACAGGTGAAGAATCAGGTGTCCATGAAGCATCTGTCAGGATTTTTAATGCCTGATTTGGAATTACTCCTGAATCATTAGGTATGTGATGAACAGATGTATCTAATGTACCGCTTTCCGGGACATTACCGATATCAGATTGACTATCTCCAAATATTATCATATTGGAATAATACTTTGATGGAGATGGAGCTACATTTGCATCCCATGCATAACTCATTGTTGTAAACAAAATACAATACAGTATTATTGTCCCGGTTATTATCTTATTTTGTATCTTTTTCATTTTTTTACCTTTTGTTTGATTATTAATTTTTACTGTAATTACCAGTAAAAATATTGAGATTATTTATATTAAATACAGTTTATATATTTATACGAGTGGTGGAAATATAAGAATTGACACAGAGATTATTAATCTGCACACGGCAAAAGCTTAATCTTTTTTAAAAATTATTTCCAATAAACCGAAATATCTTCAGAAAATTGATGTAGTAAATAGTCCCCCATAAAGAATACAGAATTCTTGGGGAAAAATTATGTGGCCAGGCGGGCGAATAATATGAAATAGATGAGCATCGGAAAATGTAAGAACATATGATGGCAATAGTAAAAAATAGCTTATAAAAACTGCTATAACAGCTATGACTAATGAATAGAGACCATAGCTTACCATATTTGTAATCGTATATTCTTGTATTGTATCATTATCATTATACATATTTTGACTCCTTATTTTAGGAAGTGTTAAAAATAATGTTGCACTCAGAATAATAAACAGTAATTCATTCTCTAAAATTGATAGTTTAGTGTAATATTGCATGCGATATATAATAAAATATAACAATATATGCAATATTGCACTTGATTATGTTTGGTGAAAAAGAGTTTAAGAAGATAAGAATAGACAAAAAGTTAACACAGCAACAATTAGGAGAGCTTTTAGGTAGATCCTTGAGGACTATCCAGCTTTGGAAAAGGGAAGTATAGAACCACCTAAATCTGTTTTTCCGCTAATTTTTATTTTTTGAAGTTCCCATAGCTTCAATATCCGATCATGTTATTAAAGAGAAGGCTGCTCTTAAGTATGGTTCTTTCCAACCTGAGTACTTACTATAGTATATTTATAGTTGTTCATTTAATTAATTGTTAATCATTTCTCGTTCTTTCTAAGTTAGTCATTTTTGACGACAAATGAATAATCCTCTCATTTTTCATATATTTTTGGTTTGAATGTTATGATTTTCTCTTTACAATTTTTTACAATAATCCTTATTTAACAAATGATGGAAAAATTATTAATGCTACTTATGAAAATACTTGTGAATTAGCATGTAATATTTCGGACAAAGATTATATGTGTTGTCTATATGCGAAATATTGCATGCATATTGATATTTTTTTTGAAAATTATAACTGTTTTTTATTAAAAAAAATACAAATTTATGTCGGGATATAAAATTACATTAAATGTAAATAAAAAATATTCGTATAGAAATTTAAGAAAAAAAGATGAAAACTTATTTAACACAAAAAATAAAAGGGACAAATAATGAAAAAATTATTAACGCTAAAACTTATAATTTTATTTTTTATAAGCTTTGGATGCATATCTATTTATGCAACTTCGATTGAAATTTACAATAAAACAAAAGATCCTAATTTGATACTTTATTTTGAGAATGGTGGAAGTCATCAAGCTTATGAAAATGGCAATTTAAAGAATTTCCCTGATAAACAGAGAGCTTATATTCAACCATGGTCATCTGATCCCTGGAATGGTAAACATCATACTCCACTAAAATTGGATCAGCCCTATAAATGCTCATATGATACAATTGAATCACAAAATATAAGATATTTATTAGGAAATAGTAATGATCCATCCTTTAATAAAAAAGATTTTGAATTAGGAAATGCTCCTGGAAATGGTGCTCCATGGTGGATTGGGGGATTCTTTGAATTCACGAGGGAAAAAGGTAAGGATAATTTCTGGGATATAACAAATGTAGATCAAATTGGATTATTTGCAGGTTTTGAGGGCGAGGATGCCAAGGGTAATATACACTGGGGCTATAACATGACTCCAGATAAAATGATCAAGTCAATTAATATAGATAAAACACCAAAACCGCTTAAACCGCCAGTTTTGATTACTGTAAATATTCCTTATTCTGGATCAACAAAGAAATATGAAAAGCTACAGGGGCCGACAGATGATTGGGCTTATTATTATATTCAACGGCCGAAAGCTTATTTATCTGATGTGACGAATAGTGATATCCATGCTAAAATTATAGGTGATTCAACTATAAATCCAGATCAGCCACATTGCGGTCCTCAAATGGAGAAGTTTCATTTTGAAGGTAGGTTTTATAATGGGAATTTCCCTAAAAGTAAATTACCTGAGAATGCACCAGAAGGCTTAAATCCAAAGGATATTGTTCTTTCAATTACATGCGATAACCCTCCGGTGCCTCCTTTAAAATCCAATGATCCTATAAAACCAGTAACAGTTTATTATACAAAAGATGCACTAAATCCTGTATCAATTCTCAGCGGAGATTCTACAGATGGTGTATTTATTCATAATGCATACTATGTTGGAACTGGAATAAAAAACGGTGATAAATATCAAGTAAAAGAGTATACCAAATGGGTTGCTGGTGAAAAATCCAAAGGAGTCGGCTTGAATTGGGTTACAAAAGGGCCAGAAATAGACACTGTGAAGGCGACTTCATGTTTTCAGGCTATGATAGATTCTTTAGCCAGAGACGTAGTAATTGGTTTTAATTGCGGAACAATTCCTATAACTGCCGGAACCACATTTGATTCATCTATTCATAAAGTATATGAACCTCAATACAAAAACTTGTGGAATGAAGCTATTGTGACAAATAGCGATTCCTATGGAATGGCTTATTCTGATGGGGCAGGCGACAGTAAAGTTCTTTTCCATCCATCAGCTGATAGTACAGTTAAAGTATTTATTTTTAATCCTGATGATCCTAGCGTTAGAAACTATTATTCAAAAAATTAATATCAGAGTCTAAAATATAGAAAGTCAGGACAAACAAGTAAACGGTTGAATTTTGATACGAAAAGAGTAAAATACAGCTAATAAATTAAGCAGTCATATTTTTATATGATTGCTTAATTTTACTTGAATTTACGAATATTTTACTAAAGTTTATTTTTGTTCTTCTCCGTAAGTAAGTCAGTAACGTCGGTTTCTACAACAAATGAATAATCCTCTTCCCCTTCATATATATGTGATTCTACAGTTCTGATTTTTCCATCTGACCTTATAATTCTGAAGCTTCTTTTTTTGGGCCAGCTGGAATCAACCCAATATTTTTCCTCTGTTTCTCTGTCTTTAGGGTGAATACATTCATTTAACCAAAACTCAAGTCCTTTATCTCCCATAAGTTTTTCAATGGGATAGCCATATATATTAACAGCTCCTTTATTCAGGAAAAGAAAATTATAACGCTTTCCTCTAGCATGAGGAATATACTTATATGGCTTAGAAGTCCATTTAGTTTTATCAAAAGCATACACACCAACTTTTGCTTTATTTAGCGCACTGGATAAGAAAGACAATCTCAACTCATCGTAGTACCGGTTTGTTACATCTTTTTCCATAATAAGGAAATAATTTCCCCAAGTGAAAACTCTTTCTTCTATCCATTTAACTTTACCTTTAGAGTCTTTAATTCTCACATTATGTTTTACAGGCCATTTTTCTTTTTTTCTATATTTAAGTTCATTCTTTTTATCATCTTCATGAAGACATTTTTCAAACCAGAAGTTACAATCGTCGTAAAATATTTTTCTAGAATAGCCATATAATTTTTCTACTGCTTTATTTACAAATAAGTATTTAGTATTTTTTTTATTTTTAAGAAAGACCGCATCACAAATCCCATCTAGTGAACGTTTTAGTAATTGATTAATATTTTCTGCTTCTTTTTCTTTAGTAATGTCTTCATTGATACCATAATTAATAACTTTTCCTTTGTAATAATCTCTATAAATAGTATTTTCTATCCATCTTAAAGATCCGTCTTTATGTTTTATTCTGAATTGATATGTTCCGTGATCCAGATAACCGGTTAATTTATCAACTTTAAACTTTTCAAAATCTTCATCAAGTATTATACTGCGTCCCTTGGTAGGATCATTAATTATTTCTTCAGGCTTTAAACCGGTTATTTTCTCAATACCTTTACTTAAAAATTCATATTTGTCTGAATAGGGTATCTCTATCCAGACACAAACATCTAAACTGTTTATGATTCTTTCTAACAGGTTTAGTCTTTCAGCATTTTCTACAATATCACTAATATCCTTAATACTTACTGCAATTTCAATTACTTCATCATTTTCATCAAGTATTGGTTCGATAGAAATAAGTCCCTGCTTTTTTCCAAAACTCCCTGGTATTTTTACCTGATGGTCGGCAATACTTTTTCCTGTCTCAAAAACTTCATTTTCAAGGATAACAATATCTTCTATTTCTCGTCGCCCGAAAATATCTATAGCTTTTGAACCAATAACATCTTCACTTGTTAAGCCGGCCTGCAACAAATCAAGGAACCTATCGTTTACATTTCTTAATATCCTATTACCGTCTTTTATATAGATGATTTCATTAATTGAGCTAATTACCGATTTCAGCCTCATATTAGTTTTGCTTAGGGAGCGATTGGTTGAAACTAGCCTCCTGTTTTCATTCAGTATAATTTTTAATGGCTTAATACTGACATCCGGTATATTTCCATGCTTCTTAATAATATTGTCAATTTCTTCAATAACACTTTGCTGCTCTTTTTGCTTAGTTATATTTTCTTTTCCTAAAGATGGAAGATTCTCATAGTTTGAAATATCTTTCATGCTGATTCCAAACAGATGAGCCAAGGCAAATATATCAGTTTTTTCAGGAATGCTTTTTCCTTGTTCCCAATTAGTTACTGTATTACGGCTTTTTCCTATATAGAGTGCAACCTGTGTGACAGTCAATTTATTTTTTTTTCTAAAACTTCTAATTTTATCTCTATCAATTTCCATAATAGGCCTTATTTGACAAATTATTTGTTAAATATGCTTATACTATATCATTCATGACTAATAATTTGTCATTGATCATCCAATTATCTTAATACTTTTATATTAATATTATTTTTCAGGTGTATTTTTGCATTGTTTTTAATAACAATTTTAATGATTACAATTTAACACCTAATGAAAAAGTTACTCATATTTACAATTATAGTTTCTATACTTACAGGATTCATAACTGTAACTGGAGTATTTGCATCCGCAAATACAGCAGAAGATGTTTGTGCTTTTGAAGAAATAGGTGCTGCAGAAATACCCAGCTTTAATCCACTATTATCTTCTGCTAGTTCAGGTTTTAAAATTCAGTTTTTCAATAGTACACCGGGTAAAGGTATGAGCGGTAAGAAAAAACAAAACACTTTACTTGGTCAAGGATCAAATATAACGAATATTTATTATAATGCTGATCAGTCAAATGATTACATTAGTAAACTTTATGCATTAAAAATAGATAATAACAATAATACTCCAACAGTTTATGAAGATAATATAGATTTTAATAAACTTTTACTAACCGAAGAAAAAATATTTCCTATTTAACGTTTGATTCTACCTTAATGTGATATGTATTTACAGAACTTGTTATAAAGCTGTAGAAGCATCATGCTTTGAATCTTGCATAAAAAATATTAATCTTTGCAAAATCAAACAGATAGGGTTGTTTTTAACTCAAAGTTAATTAACAAAATAAAATTTATGAAATAGGAAATATTAAATGAATACGATAAAAAAATATATATTGATTATAATTTCTTTAACTATGATTGCTGTATGGGAAATGAAGGCAGGATGGCTTTTAGGACTAAATAGTCCAAGAAACACTGCTGACATGGGACAAGTTATAAAGCAATTTAATCCTTATCAGGGTTATGAGTCTTTCTGGGAAAAAAGCCAGAAAGGAATTCAGATAGGAAAATATAACTTTAGAATCGACAAACAAGTAGGACCGTGGGCAGGAACACCTTTTATAATAACAGATACATCAACTGGGAGAGTGTTTTCTCTGTGGAGTTATATAGATAAAGTCGTCGATACTACAAATAAAAGAACTTGGACTGTTGCATATGATAACGCTGATCCGAAAATGCCATATTCAGTATATTTTACAGATAAGGATGGAGGAATTAAAAGAGTATTATTTGATCCAAAAAGGTTTTTAGATGGCTATGTGCGATTGGAGGATATTATTGATGATAAGACTCTTCATATTGATATATATGGTAGTGAATCAGACTTTGGTGTAACAACAAATATCGGCAGAGTAGTCGCATTATGGAGAATACCGGGCCTAGGTTTGGGCAGTTTTACTGATGATGCGCTTAAAGAGGCTCATGATAGCGATGGAGTTGTAGCTATATTCAAAGGAACAGTTATGGAATTTGTGGGTAATGGCAAGCCAGACCGAGTAACACCTGTTTATTATATTGGAGAAGTAGATGGGAAAACCAATACAGTTCATATAAACAGGATGAATTATATCAAATTACCCAATAATGATAATAGTCAAAGAAGTTGGAGGTATAGCTGGACGCCGTTAATCGGTAAAGGCGGAAAATATTTGATTGCTGCTTGTATGGAGGATTATATATTTGAATTTCCTGTAGTGAAAAGTAATATTGTGAAAAATAGATTGACTTTAGATGCTAAAAAGTATTATAAAGGCGCTGGCCCTGAAGATGACAAGGTCGGAACAGCCCCCTACAAGAATGGATTTGTATATACTGAAACAGTACCCTATAAAAACGAAAGTAAGGCACGACAGGAATTATGGTATAAATCAGCTGCGAATGAACATGTAAGCTTCCTGAATAATTATGGAGTGTATGACTGGACTAGAGAAAGATTAAATTTTCATGATCAGGGAGAAGTTTATGACTTTGATAATGTAGAGGATGAAGCGACAAAGCGTGGCTTTATAGTTGCAGGATTAATATTAAGCTTGCCTCCTAATCCTTACTATACTGCTGAAAAAAAGCAGCCAAAACCGGGGCCTAAGACAGCCTTCGAAACAGATGAAAAAATAACTCATAGCAGAGTTAATTCAGAAACGCACGGAGTAAGTGGTTCAGCAGGTTTCTCAATTGACTTTAAGGTATTCAAACTGGGGGCAAAGAATGAGACAGGTAAGGAATGGACAGAGGATGAAATAGTAATAGACAGCAGTTCACAAACAGGTGCGGCTTCAATGAAATTACCCATTTATAATATGTGGGTAGGCACACAGCCTCTTTTCAGAGTTGTCAGGGTTATGCTAACTGGTCCAGATGGTGAAACTGTTTTACAGGATAAGCGCGAACCTTCCAGCGAAGATTTACAACTAATGGTTGTTATTCTTGCAAAAGGATCGGGTCGTACTGAATACCGAAACCAAGTGTTGCATCCTGAAGAAGGAAATATTTCCAAAGGAATGGATAAATATTGGCCTGGAAGCATAGATTCAAAGGGAAATGACTCTGGATTGGGTTGGGAAGATTTAAGGGATAAAATGAAAGTTATACAGGATATTTCTACAAGTAAAATCACAGATGAAGAGTATAAGGGTATTGTAACATTAATGAATTTTGATACTAGTCATATGCTTAAAAACAGTGTGGAAAAACAGATAGATTTAAAAATTGCTAATACAGAAGCTTATGGAAACAAATCAAAATTTACTATGCAGTTTGAAGGAAACTTTGAAGTTAAGGGTGTAGGCGGTGGCGGAGGAAAATATAAATATGAATCATCAACTTCTTCTTCAAAAGAAAAAGTGGAAACAAATAAATGGACTGTAAATTCGATGTGGGAAGGTAGACAACCAAGCGGTAAATATAAATATCTTCAGTGTATCCCTACTCTATATTATGTTGATATGACGGAGTTGAAGAAAAATTTTTCCAGAAATAGCAAGAAAACTAATAAAGAGATAAGAGATACATGGTTCATATCAGACTATGTGTGGGATAACAATCAAAGTTTTTGGGTGCTGGGATATTCAGATATAAGTACAGAAACCCAGGGTTTATAATAAACTTTAAACTTAATATTCTCTTTAGTAATATTTTAATAATTGCAAAGTAAATCGATTAGATTGAGGGGGAATTTACCCCCTCAATTTATTTAATTATACTGAAATTGAGATCATAATTATGCATACAAAAATTACAGTATTCTTTATATTTTTATTTATGACAATAGAAATATTTTCATCCAGTATAATTATCGGTTCAGCTCAAAATCAAACAACTGAAGTTAATGGCTACAGCTTAAGTATATATAATAATTCAGCATCAGTACATAGATTTATAATCTGTGGATATAAGGTCTATGAAACACCTCCTGTTCAACCTGGGAGTAAATATGTATTAAAAAATATCAGACCTATGCCAAATAGAAATATTTATATAAGCGTAGAAAATGATGATGATTTTGACTTTGACGATTATATCGGCCTTTATTTTGATACAGCTCATAAAATGATACTGAATTCAGGTTTTGATAACAGTACACCTAATCATTTTTATATAAAATGTAAAAATGATTCAGATAATTTTGGTTATTTGCCATGGGATAGAGTAAGAACAAATGTTTCAGAAGATAAGGCTCCGTATATAGCTTTGGATTCCAAAGGAGCACCCTCAGCTTTTATTGATGGAAATATTAATTATTTATGGGACTTGTCACCAATTGATTTTGAATATAGAACCTAAATATTGAAGATTTGACAAAAAGATTGATTTAAATATCAAATAATTAAACTCTCCGTAAAACCTATACGTGCATCCTGATACAACTACTTATAACATCAGTAACTGCTGAATAATCTATATATAAAAAAGCTGAATCTATTATGTGTTAGGCTAATAATGATTATTAGATTAGAATGATAATTAGATTAATTTACATTCTGTATTAATAGATTCAGCTTTTAGTGTATTGATGATAATAAAGCTTTTATGAATATAATAAATTTAAAAATAATTATAATTATTGTTTTAAAAGAGAAATATTGCGTATAATATATTGTATATATATTGTGAATATGAAAAATTGCGTATAATTATGTTTGCTGAAGATAAATTTAAAAAATTGAGAAAAGAGAAAAAGTTAACTCAGAAACAATTAGCTGAACTTTTAGGTAGATCTTTGAGGACTATTCAGCTTTGGGAAAAAGGAAGTATAGAACCTCCCAAATCAGTACTCCCACTAATTTCTAAAATTCTTGAAGTTCCCATAACTTCAATATCCGATCACGTTATTAAAGAGAGGGCTGAACTTAAGGGTGGTCATGATAAACTGGATTTCTTAAGTAAAAGTCTCATGGATTTTTCATCTAAATCAGAATCTGAAAAATTTCAAATGTTCATGGATATGCAGAAGAGTAATGAAGTTCTGCTTTATGAAACTAGAGATTTAAAAAGGATTACAAGGGAATCTAAGACAATTTTGAATTCTATAGATTATATAATATATAGAAAAAACAGATCCTTAAAGTATGTATTTGTCAATGATTTTTTTCTGTCGTATTTTGGTATATCTGAAACCAGCTTAATTGTAGGACAGAGAGACAGTGATATTTTTTCTTCCAAAAAAGAATGGATGGAACTTAATTTATTAGAACAGGAAGTATTAAAAACACAGAAACCAATAGAAAATCAAATTATTCAGGTTCCTAACTTTTCAGGTAAAAACAGGATAGGTTTATTAAACCTCAAACCGGCTATAAATGAAGAAGATAAGCTTATTGGTGTTATTGGATATATAAAAGATATTTCAGGAGAACAGATCTCCAGAGAAAAACATTTTTATATGGAATCAGTTTTAGAGAAAATCGAGTATGTAATATGGATAATAAAACTTAAGCCTTACAGACATTACCTTTATATAAATAAAGCAATTGAGTCAGTTTACGGTGTGACCAAAAACAATTTTTATCAGAATGTTAATTTTTGGTTTAGTTTTATTCATAAAGATGACAGAAAAAAAACCAGAAAAGAAATTGATGCAGGAAATAAGGAACTGATATATAGAATTGTGCTTCAGACAGGAAAAATCAGATGGATTAGACATTTTAATTATAATGCAGTTATAAATGATGAAGAGGTAGAATTCTGTGTAATTAAAGATATTACTCAGGAAAAACTGGCGGAAGAGAAAAATGAACTGCTTGAAATTAATATTAATGAAATGGTTGATGCATTGAGTGTTAGAGATATAAGTGCCGGGAGATATATATATTTAAATAAAGCAATTGAAAAAGTGTATGGATGCTCAATACAGGATGCATATAAGGAAAAAGGATTTGATCTTTGGTTAAGTAAATCTGTTCATCCTGACTTTCTGGAAAAAGAAAAAGAGTATGTACAAAACAAATCCTGGCCTCCAGTTAGAGTTATAAAAATATTCAGAGGGGATGGTAAGGTTCGATTTGTAGAGGTTACATTGACCAATAAAACTTTTTCTGGTAGAGAATGTAGAATTGCTATATCAAGAGATGTGACCGAAAGAATAAGAATTGAAAAAATGCTGAATCTTCTTGAAGCTAATATCAATAGCATGGATGATGCTGTTTTTGTAAGAGATTTAAGAGAAAATAAATACATATATATAAACCGGGCTGCGGAAAACATTATAGGCTGTTCTTTGGATGAAATTCCTGACAAAGATGGATTTGATTATTTAAATGAAAGATGTATTCACCCGGACGACAGGGAAATTGTAAATAAAATGAAATTTGAAGCAGTAGATAATATGCCTGCTTTCAGAATTATTAAACCTGACGGTGAAGTTAGATGGCTGGAAAGCTCTGTTACTCAGAAAAAATTTGGAGACAGAGAGTGTATAATAAAGATAGCAAGGGACATAACGGAAAGAAAAAAATCTGAAGAGATCAGAGAAATTCTCGAGGGTCATATAAATGTTCTTAACGAAGCACTGATAGTAAGAGATCTGGAAACACAGGAATGCATATATGTGAATAATGCCGTAGAAACAATATTCGGATATCCAAAAGATACACCTGTAAAAGATACAAATTTTGAATTCTGGCTGAATAAAATTATACATTCTGAAGCAAGGGAAAAAGAAAAAGAATATATAAATAATAACTCATGGCCTAAACTCAGGAACGTAAAGATAATTAAACCTAACGGAGATATTGCACTAATAGAAATTTCCCTTAATATCAAAACCTTTATGGGGAGGAAAACAATAGTATCAGTGTATAGAGATATTTCAGACAGGTTTTCTATTAACTGATCCAACGACTGCTAAATTCATATTCATTTTGAGAATTATATGTTCTAGCAGTCGTGTATATAATAACAGATGAATAAGTGTGGCTGTTATATATTATAATAATCCTTCTTCTTTAAGTCTGTTTACAACTGAGACAACAGTGTTCGCCCTATTCATTGTATAAAAATGCAGACCGTCAACTCCTCTTTTAAGTAGATCTCTGCATTGCTCTAATGCAAGATTGGCTCCGTATTCAGAAACAGCCTTTTTGTCATCCTGAGGTAATGCAGCTAAATCGGTTTTGATTTTTTTAGCAATTGTAGTTCCGCAGACTTTAGCCAAATTGTTCATAAGCTTTTCTGTATATATAGGCATTACACCGGGGATGATTGGAACAGTTATTCCTACATTTCTGCATTTATCTACAAAATCAAAAAAATACTGATTGTCGTAGAAATATTGGGCTACAATATATTCTGCACCGTTTTTGATTTTCTGCTTCAGAACTTCAATATCGTTGTCCATGTGTTCAGATTCAATATGACCTTCAGGATATCCTGCAGCGCCAATACAGAAATCATATTTTTCATTTATAAATTTAATTAAATCAGATGCATAGTTAAAAGCTTCAGGGTGCGGGACATAATTTTCATCCCATGTAGGAGCATCGCCTCGGATTGCAAAAACAGTCTCTATTCCAAGCTCTTTAAACTGATCAAGTACTCTGATAAGCTGTTCTCTGCCAAGTCCTACACCGGCAATATAGGCAACAGTCTTAAGGTTATGGTCGTTTTTCAGTTTATTAAGAAGTTGAACTGAACCTTCATGATTGGAACCGCCTGCGCCAAAAGTTACAGAAACATAGTCAGGTTTGAGTTCTTTTAGTTTCTCCAACGCTTTGTCTAAGTTGATACTTGCCTTATCGCTTACAGGTCTTGAGAATTCAAATGATATGACAGGTCCTTTTCTTTTTGATATATGTTCTGCAACTTTCATAAGTACATCCTAAGGTTGGTTATTATAATTACATAAAGAATATAGTATTAGACAATTGAAAAACAACTTTTTTCAGCTGATAGATTCAATATAATATATATGTGCTCAGCTTTTATTCTGTAACTGAGATGGGGGGTAGTTAAACTAATTGTTAACCGACTTTGAAATCAGAATTACTGCATAACCTTCGTATTTATTTTTTCCAACTGTTTTGATTTTTGCATTATTAATACTTATAGCATAATTATTATCCATGGTCCAAGCGACGTCGAATCCTCTCATGTATCCGTTTTCTCTATTGCCGTTATTGCAACCGGGCTCTGAAACAGATATTTTGTCTGGTGATGATTTATCAGAAGAACTGTTTGGAGTAGTGAGCTTAATATTACCAAGAACGGTTTTGTTTCTTTTTTCGATGGTTAATGAAACAGCTTTTAAAGGAATAATATTGTTGAATGTGAAAAAACAATTTTTATTCGATGCAATAGTTTTATTGTTTACTGTAATAATGCTGTCGGTTTTGTTTATTATCTGTATTGAAAATCTATCAACCTTTTTTCCTTTAGCAGACCACTCTTTAAAATATTTATCATAGAATTTATTAGCCCAGGATAATTCATTTCCGCTATCTGATGGAAGTGTTGTAAAAGTTTTATTGGCAAAGTCATATTTGATCTTACCAGACAGTCCGTAAGATGAAGAATCAATATAATAAAATTTTGAAGTGGTGAACTGTTTTTTGCCTTTTTGCAGTGTAATTAATCTTGCTCCGTTTCCAAGATTTGCCCACCAGTTTGATAGAGTCTTCAGCCCGTAGCAGATTGCTACCCCGTCTTTTGTAAACCCGCTAAAATGATTATAATGGTCATGTCCGCTGAAAACACCCATTATATTATCGGATTTCACGATAGTATTGTAGAAATGTCCTCCATCATTCTCATTGGCTGATACAAGATCGTTATAATACCATGATCCCCCTATATCCTTTTTTTTCTTTAATTTCTTATTGTAGACTTTAATTCTCGGATTATATACTAATTCTGAGCCGAGTGTTTTATATACCGCTTTTTTGTTTTTCCATAAATCAGGAATGTGCATAAATAATAATGATGGATAGTTATAAGAAGTACTGTTTATTTTTAGCCAATTTACTATGGTTTTTCCTTTAGTCTTCGGAATTGAAGTAAATCCTCCATCCCAGGTATTAATGAAATAAAGAACTGCAGATTTATGATTACTGTCGTCATACACCGGCACTAAGTAATTGCCTGGTGTTAATTCATCGTTATTATTTTTATCGAAGAGAGGCACAAAAGAATTATTTAAACCGGCTAGAAAATTGAAGTATTCTCTGCATTTTTCTTTTGTGTAATTATTTTCAATATCATGATTACCTATGGCAAATGTCCATGGAACAGGTTTAGAATCATACATTATTTCTTTTTCATCCGTTAGATCAATTAGACCATGAGTATAGATTTTTTTGCCATCTTTATTTTTTCCTGTCCAAATGTATTTTAATTGGGGAAATACATTGGCCCAGCCTTTGTACTTTGGTGTCTCATTCATGTAGTTAGGCATCTGAGTTACAATGTCTCCGGTAAAAACAATAAGATCTATGTTACCTCCAGGAGCAGCTTTTTTCAGGTTAATTAACATATCTTTTAATTCATTGTATGTATTTTCTGTCCATTTCCATTTATTCTGGTATGTGTTAGGTTCATCACAGAAATCAATATGAGTGTCAGTTATTTGAACTATATTAAATAATCCATCTTTATTGAACTTCAGTTTTTTGTTTATATTGCTTACTGCTTTTAAATTGAAAGTCCATGCTAATATGAAAATGCTGGTAATAAAACTTGTCGCGATGATTTTTTTCATATTGCTCCCAGTTAATTATTTAAATAGATGAATTGTTATACCACCTGTAAAGTATATTATACAGTAAAATCTTCATCTATTTCAACATGTCCTTATCACAAATTTACAATTGAGAACTTGTGATATATATAGAGGCAGAGAATGTTTATTTATTAACATTCTGGAAGAAAATATGAACTTTTAACTGTAAAGGTATTGAAATTATTAATAAAAATAATAGAAATAAATGGATAAACAGAGAAAGGAGGGTTATGGAATTAGACGAAAGAATTTTGAAGGTGCAGGAGAAAATTTCTAATTTAAGCTACTATCTATTCAGCTTCAGGGGTGAACAAAACTACGAAACATACGGTGATATTTTAGATGAATATAAAATATTACAGAGAGATCTTGGCAGGTTGCTAGAAGCATATAAGCGTCTGGAACCGCAAGAAGATGTAGAGTTAGCTATTTAATCTCAAAAAACTTACATTTTAATTAATATCATAAAGTTTTTATAAATACGATGTTAATTTTCTGTTAAAAAATTGAAGGGCGAAGTTCCACTTGAACTATATTTAGTTCTACAGGAGCCTCACCCTTTGATTGTGAAATATGTGGTAAAATTATGATACGTTGTTAAGAATATCGAAGACTTTTTCTCTTTCGAGAATCATAAGTCCTAATCTCTTATCTGATACACCTTCGTTAAGTTCATATGGGAAGTGGAATTCTCCATCAATAATTTCAGCATCAAAACATTTACAGTTCATTAATTTTTTAGTTTCTTCATCTTCAACTAACTCTATTAAATGTGATGATAAAAAGTAAATGTGGTTTTTCCAGTTGGCGAACCCCTGAATAACTTTTTTAGAAGCTTCATATGCATCATGTACATTTGTTCCTTTAAAGAGTTCATCAAGTATTATGAATGAACTTTCAGAAGTACTTATAGTTTCAGCAACAGATTTTACACGTCTTACTTCACTGTAGAAGTAACTGTAGCCTAGCTGCAGATCATCCTGTGTTTCTATACTGCTAACCAGTGAGTCAAAAATTGTTATTTCCATTGATTCTGCAGGCACTGCTAATCCTAGATGTGCAAGATAGAGTGACACACCGCATGATTTTAAAAATGTTGTTTTACCGGCCATATTAGGTCCGGTTAAGAAAATAAATCCATTTCCATCTGAGAGATTTATATCATAAGATTTAGGATCTTTAAGGAATGGATGATATAACCCCTTGACATTAAATACAGGAGAGTCTGCAGATACGAATTCCGGGAAGACAAAATTCTTTTCTTCTATAACGTCTGCAAATGCTAAATAAACATCAAATTCAAAACAGATATCTATTAAGTTTAAAGCCTCTGTCAATACTTCTGTTCTGAAGAATTTATCGAATCTGTAAACGTATTTAAGTGGAACTTCAGTTCCATTGACTTCTTTCAAAAATAAAGCTGTTTCAGGATTTGTCAGGAAACTGTTTATCTCTTCTAGCATTGCACTTACTCGAGAAGGAAGATCTTCATCTGATGAATGTTTATGGGTAAATTCCTGCAACTGACCTAAAAATTTTCTTAATGTCAGTAAGCCTGTATGCTGATCATAGTAGTTTTCCTTAAATCTCATCTTAACAATTTTAAGCTCAAGAACATTTGTTGCATGTGTCGGATCTATTCTGAGTTTAAGATATCTTGTTACATCTTTTAAAAGTCTGTCTTCAAATGGAAACTCCCATGAGTCTACATATTTTACAAAATATTTTAATGCTTCCTGAGTAGTTAAAATCTGTGCTGTATTCTGAATGCCGTCTGTAAAGAATCTTTCCAGTTTCTTTTTTCCCCCGGTTGTTTCTGCACTATTAAAAAAATCAAATATAGAGGTTTTTACCCCCCTGCTTGGGACTATTTCTAAATCAGCAAGTGTTTGTTCGTCAAATTTCATTTTTCTTTCCTTTTTTTGTAAAGTTTCTTAAGAAACATTATTTATTTTGAATAAGAGTATGTTTTATAGATATGTAGTTAATCTTAGATTTATTAAAATTCTATATTATTGCTTTATTGAGCGGCTCTACCTTCATACTCGACGCTTTCAGTTAAAATTCAAAAATAAAGATAAAACTATACATTAAATTTTTAAAATATCAAATCGTTACGAAAATAACAAGCATGAAATTGAGCCCAATTTATTGTTTTTTAAAAATACGTTATTGTAATAATACTTATTATTAATTGAACAGTAAAGCATTAGGATTAAGTTGAGCTTTATTGGATAATTTTTAGTATGCAAGCTATATTTTAAATTATCGTTTCAGATAAAAATAAGATAATTATTTAAAATTTAATTAGAATAATTTGACATTAGAATTATAATCAATATCTGCCAAATTTATTTAAATATTTTATGAGCATAGCGACATATTTATAATTTTTATATTATTTGATAGTTTGTTTTACTTAAGTTTGAAGACATTAAAATAGAATACTGATATAAGGAAAAAATGAATAATAGCGGTTTTATTAAAGAACTTGACAAAAAATTTAAAAAAGAATGTAAAAAGGGAAGATTGAACCCAAAATTAAGAGCTGAATTTATATTTTTTGGATTATTGCAGAAAGGTGAGCAATACAGTGAATTTTTGGATGCGAATATAGAAGAAGTTGATCTGGCTAAAATTGTAGTCTGCATGCTTGGTTCAAAAAACCCTCTATATAAGGAGATTATAAATGCTTACAGGGAGAAAATTGATTTTTCTACAGTTGTTTTTGAATTGATAAAAAATCAGATGCCTTATAAAGCATTTGTAAAGGAATATAAAAAAAATATTAATTTCAACCTGGTTCTGATAAAATTGGTAGATAGTGAAATTGATTATCAGAATTTTATAAAAGAACATAAAAATAAAATCAATATAAGCAGTGTTGTTCTTAATCTAGTTAAAAATAAAAAATCATTTAAACATCTAGTAAAAGAATTTATAAATGACGTGAAATTTGATTCTATAATAATTGAGCTGATCAAAAATAAATTTCCTTATAAAAAGTTTGTTAAAAAATATAAAGAAGAGATCGATTTTGACTGTATAGTCATAAACCTTGTAGACTCCTCTTATCCTTGTAAAGATTTTATAGAATTATATTCCGAAGATATAGATTTTGATAATGTGCTCCTGAGTTTTATTGATTACGATACTCCATATAAAGATTTTGTTGATGAATATAAAGATAAAATTGATTTTAATACAATTGTAGAAGAGATAAAAGATAATGAAGTAGAGCAAAGGGAAAAATTCTACAAGGAATATGAATCAGAAATTCATTTGTAAAGCTGAAGTTTACTACTTGTTTCTTCGTCCCAAGTTAACAGTTTTTTTAAATTGATCTGGTTAAATTATCCTGTATCTAATCTTATTACTTACAGGACTTTATAATTCTGAATTGTGTAGTTTATTATTAATAATTAAATATTATCTAATTTGAGGTATATAAATGAAAACTGCATTGATTACCGGAACCAACAGAGGTTTGGGGCTAGAGTTTGTTAAACAGTATTTGAACAGTGGATGGAATGTTATTGCATGCTGCCGAAAACCTGATGATGCAAAAGAATTGAATCAGCTTAAATTCGACTTTACAGAAGAACTGGATATTTACGGTCTTGATGTTTCCAATTTATCCGCCATTACTAATTTTGCCGACTGTCTTAGAATTACACCGATAGATTTATTAATCAGCAATGCAGGTATGTATGGTTCTCAGTTAAACAGTTTTGGCAATGTTGATTATGAGAATTGGATTGAAACCTTTAAAGTAAATACTATGGCAGGACTGAAAATAGCAGAAAGTTTTGTAGATCATATTGCCTGCAGTACAGATAAAAAACTGATATTTGTTACCAGTCAGATGGGAAGTATTGATGATAATGGATCAGGGGGAAGTTATATTTACAGATCTACAAAATGTGCATTAAATGCTGTTGTAAAAAGTCTATCAGTCGACCTTAGAAGTAGAAATATTACTGTATCTACTATTCATCCTGGATGGGTCCTTACAGATATGGGAGGTCCTAATGCTCTAATATCAGTTGAAGAAAGTGTTAGCGAAATGAAACGTACTATAGATGAGTTGAGCATTGAAGTTTCAGGAAATTTTCTTAATTATGACGGAAACACTATTTTATGGTAATATTTGAAGGATATAAACTATGAGAATGAACTCAGTTTTAGGTAAAAAAATATTATCTATAATTCGCGATGGGGTCTATGCTCATCCAGGCGGGCGGCAGGCCGTTGATATGGCTTTTGAAGGAATATTACCAGATAATAATCGTAGAATTTTGGATGTTGGCTGCGGGCTTGGAGGTACTTCTAATTATGTGCAGTCTGAAGGTTATGGAAAGGTTACAGGAATTGATATCGATAAGGATTCAATTTCTTATTGCCGAAAACACTACCCAAAAGTAGATTTTATTTTAAGCGGAGCGGATGAAGCTGATAAGAAAATACAATGTAAATATGATTTATTCTATCATTTTTGTTCTTTTTATGTATTTCCTGATCATATAAAAGCCTTGCATTCATTAAGAAATATTGCAAATGAACCTGCTGAGTTAATTATATTTGATTATGCCGATTCCGGTAATACTGAACCAAAACAGCATCCTATTGTAAATCCTTTAAAGTTAGATAAGATACAAACTCAGCTAAAATGTACTGGATGGAAGCTGGATAATCTAGATGATATAAGTGAATACTTTCTTCAGAGTTATATAAATTTTATTGAAGATGTATATAAAAAACGTGATCAAATTGTTGATATGGCTGATGAAAAATGGTTTGATTTTGTAATACAGCGGTATTCCGGTTATGTCGAGGATTATAAACTGAAAAAATGGAAAGCCATAATCTTAAAAGCCAGTACAAATTAATTTTTTATCTTATAATAATATAATTTTCTGCCTATTAAGAATTTATTTTTTATAATTAATTAATATAATTTTAGGTATGAGTAATTTTAAACTAAGGAAAACATATCCCTGTATACTTATTATAGCATGCACTGTTTTGATTCTAATGGTTTTGTGGGGCGAAATAATTAATTTGCCTCATAGCTTTCATCTCTTTGTAAGATGGTTCCTCACCGTTAGTTTTGCTGTTCTTGCTGTTTATGATTTTTTAATAAAAAAAAATATATTATTAGCCTGTACTTTTATTATCCTGCTGGGACTTTTCAATCCAGTTTACGGAATACATTTTACGCGTGCTGTCTGGCAGTGTATAGATATAGTGGTTATGTGTATGCTAGTCTGGTTCACAATGGTTCATTTTCCGAAGTCAGAAGTTTGATATGATCAATTAACTTCAATGATTATGCTATATTATCTGCATATTTTTTAATCCGTATAGAATGAAATTTATCTTCTTTATTTAATTGTTGAAACATTTTTAGTGATGGTGGAGGGGTAGGTGTTTGCTTAACCATTGCCTCTTCGTAATCAAATTCTCCTGAAGAATTTTCAATACTGATTGCATCTTCAAAAGCTTTTTTTCTATCTACTGATACATTGTTTTTCTTGTAATATGAAATCAGGTCATTGACTTTCTTTATGGATAATTTTAATTTATCTATATCCTTAGGTACTATTGCAGTTGAAGAGAAACCAGTACTGAACAACGCATCCCTTGCTTCTTCTATTATGTACGAGTGATTCTTTTCCTCTGAAGACAATTGCCTCCACAAAACTGCATCTTCTGGAAAAATTTCAGAGAATAAAAAATATAAATTGCTAATTTTCTTTTCCAGAACTATAGATAAATCAAATAATTGTCCTAATAAAGTAGTCATTTTTGTTTTTGAGACCCATAAATTATGTTTAAAGTCAATTTGATGTGTAATTGTAATGTAACACAGAAAATGCAAAAGATGCTACAGCTGCAATTCCAATGAAGTTAAATCCATCCCATATAATGATTTGACCAGAAATAAGACTATTTAAATATAAATATTCTTCTATTGGGTTATTAATGAAAATAGCTAATAAAAAAAGTATCACAAAAACTATGAAAAAAACTGGTTTATTTTTTCTACATTTCCAAAAACCTTTAAGTGAAAAATATAGAAGAATTAGAAGACTTATGAAACAGAAATATGTAATAATCTGATGATCCAGCATTATTGCCGGTTTATGCAGAAACATACGATAAGACATTGCTGAATAGTTTAATAAGTGTAGTACCGAATAAGCAACAAAACTAACTATACATATTATGGAAGTAACTAATAAAATCAAAGATTCTGCCGTATTGTATATATGATCTGTTTTCATCTTACTAAAATCCTTATTAATAATTATCTGATTTTCAATATAATACAACTTTCTTTTTTTACAAAAATCAATCTTTGATTTGAGGTATATGTATTTTTACTATAAGCATTTACATTGCATTTATTTTGGCGCAGGATATTATTGTAGAGTGGTGAAAATTAATATAATGGGGCATGATTAGAAACAAAAATTATATAATTTTTGTCTTCATTTTATATACACACTCTGATAATTCACTGCTTTTTAAAATTTTATATTTTGACTTTTCTAAAATTGCAGCTGTTTTATTGTCAATTATCATAGAGTCGGCTATTTTGTTTATCAGCATTTTACTGTTTGCTATTCCCTGTGATGAACAATTTAATATGCCCTGGATTATGTTTTCCAATTTTAAATTAATATTTTCCAGAGTGTCTACATAGTTGAATATTCCGGCAACATATGCATCGTTTGCATCTATTGATTGTGCAGTAAAAAACAGTTCTTTAACTTTGTGTATTCCCATAGCATCCAACCAGTATTTATAATTTTGAACATCAAAAGGGATACCCATTTTATTTAAAGTCATTGTAACTGGTGATAAATCTGTAGCTAGAACTATATCACAAACCATAAGCAGATGCAGAGCTCCGGCATATACAGCGCCATTGATTTTTGCAATAATTGGAATTTTTGTATTACGTATTTTACGAAATAGTTTAAATATTGGTCCATGGAAAAAATCTTCCATAGTATTCAAATCTGATAAATCATAGCCTGCAGAGAATACTTTTGAACTTTCATCTGCTTGAAGGATTATTACTCTTGCATCTTCTTTTTCAGCATCTTCAATTGCTGAAACAATACTGTTAGACATTTCATCATTTATAGCATTTCTCTTCTCATTTCTATTAAAAGTTATGTATTTTACGTTTTGTACATTTTTTATATTTATATAATTCATAATAATTAATCCTCCTGTTTAAGAAATTCATTTCTTATTTTATCAGTATGTTCACCTAAATCGGGGACTTTTCCTTTTACATAATTATCTTGATAAACCGACATTTTCATAGGGTTTCCTGCCAGTGTAAATTCACCTGCTTTGCATAGCATGTTTCTTGCTGATATCTGTTCCATTTCGCAGGCATTTTTCATGTTATTGACTTTCGCACAGGGTATTCCTGCTTTATGGAATATATCTATCCATTCTTTACTCGTTTTTGTCTTAATACACGGTCTGATTATTTTTCTAAATTTATCTCTGTTTTTTAGGCGAAGCTCGTTGGTTGCATAGTATTTATTATGTTCTAGCTCAGGCATATTTATTGAACCGCAAAATAAATGCCAAAGTTTACTTCCTAGAATAGAGATTATAATTTCTCCATCTTTAGTTATAACAGTTCCAAATGGGGAAACTAAAGGATGTGCATTCCCGTAAGGAGAATCTATTCTTCCTGTATTTATAAAATTTGCAACCTGTGGCGATAGTATTGAAAATAAACCATCAAGCATAGCTATATCAACATGCGTTCCTTGGTTATTTTTTTCTCTTGCATACAGTGCAGTAACTGTAGCCATATAAGCGTACATACCTCCAATTATGTCTCCAATTGAAAGGCCTATACGTAAGGATTTGGTGCCTACTTCACCATTAAGACTCATTATTCCTGAAAACCCCTGTGCAATCATATCAAAGCCTGGATCATTTTTCTTAGGACCAGAGTGACCGAATCCAGAGACAGACGTATAAATAATGTCAGGATTAATGCTTCTTACTTCTTCATATGACAAACCCAACTTATCCAAGACGCCTGGTCTAAAATTTTCGGCTAGTATGTCAGCTTTTTTGATAATGGATTTAACTAATTTTATATCTTTATTGTTTTTAAGATTTAATTCAATACTTTCTTTACCTCTATTACCTGAAGAAAAATATAATGAATTATGATTTTTGTCGAATGGACCTGCATCTCTTAGCATATCTCCCTTACCTGTTTGTTCTATTTTTATAACTCTTGCACCGTTATCTGCCATCATCATTGTTGCAAAAGGACCGGAAAATGCCTGAGTAAAATCTATGACAATTATATTTTCTAAAGGTATTAGTCTATTCATCATATCACCTATTTTAAATTATTGTTAAACTGTTGACATATCTAATATTTACTAATTGAAACATAGTTACAATTCTAAATATCTATGTTATAATAAAGATGACATATAATGTTCACAAAAATGCATTAAAAGTCTACAAATAGGTTTATATGAAAGTATTTTACGATAAAATAGAGAAGTTTAGAAAAGAGCATAAGTATACATTGAACAGACTATGCAGTGAACTTGGAATTGCAAGAGGTACTTTCTGGTCATGGAAAAGGGGAATAAGAAATCCTGGTGAAACAAAGATTAGACATATTGCTGAAATTCTTAATGAGCCTGTTAATAAAATTTCTGATTTAAAACCTGAATATCCTAAATCAGATCAAAATATTAGTTTATTTGAGGAATCCTGGAATGCACTATCCCAGCCTAACAGGACTGGACACATAAATTATACAAATAAACTGATAGAAGAACTTAAAAATCAGCAAAATGAGTTATGGCAGGCTACTTTTATGATAAAATCACTTCTATCTTCATTGCAGGTTATGTTTTACATAAAAGATTTAACTTTGAAATATGTCATTGCCAATGAAGCATTTTTAGAAAATATTTCATTAAATAAAAATTATAATGTCAAATTGCAGGATGATATTAATTTTTTCCCAAAAACGGAAGCAGAATTTAATAGTAAAGAAGATTTTGAAATTTTAAGAACAGGCAAAAGTATAATAAATATTGAAAGAATCATTCCAGGTTCAAGGAAAAAAAAATGGGGATTAATTTCAAAATATCCTATATATGACTGTGATCGAAAAATTACAGGTTTAATTGGTACATTTGTAGATATAACTGAAAGAAAAAAATCAGAAATTAAAAGAGAATTACTGGAAATGCAGATTGATTCAATATCAGAGGGTATTGCAATAACTGAAAATTATAATGAATATTTATATCTGAACAAAGCACGTGAAATCATTTTCGGTTATTCAAATGAGCTGGTTTATAAAGGAGGTGTGGATTTTATAATTAATACATGTATTCATCCTGATGATAGAGAGAAGGAGCAAAAGTTCTTATCAGCGGATATGCCTCCTGTTCGACATTATAGAATTATAAGGCCTGATGGAGGAATTAGACTTTTGGAGTCAAGGTCCAGACTAGTTGAACATAATGGTAAAAAATATAGTTTTTCCATTTGTATTGATATTACAGACGAAAGTTGACATTTTACAATTTAGGGATATATAATTAAATATAGCAAAAGCTATATATCTTATATTGAGATAACTTATTTCAAAGTGATTTATTCAAGCAAAAATAAAATTATTATAACCATACTATCTGTTGTAAGTATAGTTATTTTTTTCCTATTTACTATTTTGAATATAGTTGCAGTGTCTGAACATTCGGATCGTTATCTCGATGATTATATATATTCTTTTAGTAACCCTCTTTATGCTTTATGTTGGATATTGAGTATCTCCTTAGTCATATTATTTATTCTGACAATAAAAGGTTTGATTAAAGGTTATAGATTTAAAACAGCACAAAGAAAATTATTTTATTATGTTTCTTTACTAATTTTGTTAATATATTTTATTCTTTATTATCCCAATTATCTTGTTTTCCGCTCTATAAGCCTATGGATGATCATAAATTTTTTAGGTGCATCCTACTTTATATTCTTTTTGATTCATATTTTTAAATCTAATGAATAGTGAATATTTTTAATATTAATAACTTGGCTACAAATAAACTATAATGTAGATATGTATTATTTACTTAAATCTATTTTTATCATATTTCAGCGTTAAAAAATGATCTATTCAAAAAAAGAGAAAACTGTTATATGTACTTTGTCAATATTATGCATATTGTGTTTTTTATTGAATACTGTCTTTAATGTATTTGGGCAGTTCGGGGTTGGTAAAAAATATATCTCGTTAACCGTCCATAATATTACCAATCCTGCATATACCTTATGGTGTGTATTGACCATTATTTTATGTATACTATTTATAATGACTATGAAAGGTCTGTTTAAAGGTTATCGCCATAAAAAAATAAAAAGAAAATTATTTTATTATATATCCTTAATAGTATTTCTGATTTTAATTATTTTATTTCTTCCAAATTACACTCCTTTTATCGATCTGACCTTATGGATTACAGTAGATTTTATTGGAGTAATTTACACTTTTTTTTATATGATATATATTTTTAATCCTAATGAGGGGTGATTTAAATATTTTCTTTCGAACCGCTGTATTAGCCATTGTAATATCTGTTATAATTTTTTTTTATTTTACTGTTGCAGCTAAATATCTTATTTGTAAAATAAAGTATTGTTTTATAAATCTGATAACAGAAATTAATATTAATGAAATTTGAACATATGGAGGTTCTATAAATGAATAAGAGAGTTGTCATTACAGGTACCGGTGCTGTTACATGTGTCGGTAATAATGTAAATGAATTTTGGGCTTCGGTAGTTAATGGTCGCTGTGGTATTACTAAAGTTAAGACATTTGATACATCAGAATTTAGAACACAAATAGGGGGACACGTTAAAGATTTTGATATTAGTGAATATATGTCCATAAAAGAAGCCAGAAGGTTAGATAGATTCTGTCAGTTTGCAATTGCTGCAGGTGATGAAGCATTAACTTCAGCAGGGATTACAAATGATTTGGATGGATTTAATCCTAAGCGTGTTGGTGTGCTTGTAAGTAGCGGTATTGGTGGCATAAGCACTATTGAAGCTCAGGATGCAGTTCTTAATCAAAAAGGACCTGGAAAAGTTTCTCCATTTTTTGTGCCGATGATGTTAATCAACCTGGCTTCCGGCAATTTAGCTATACGTTATGGAGCAAAAGGACCGAATTTAAGCATAGTAACAGCATGTGCATCTTCTACACATTCTATCGGTGAATCATTCTGGATGATTAAGCGAGGGGATGCAGACGTAATGATAACAGGCGGATCAGAAACAGGTATTTCACCATTAAGTTATGCCGGTTTTTGTTCTATGAAAGCAATGTCCCAGCGTAATGATGACCCATTAACAGCAAGCAGGCCTTTTGATGCTGACAGAGAAGGTTTTGTTATTGGAGAAGGGGCAGGTGTCCTGGTATTGGAAGAACTCGAACATGCTCTGAAACGCGGCGCTAATATTTTGGCTGAAATTACTGGATACGGACTTACTGCTGATGCGTATCACATAACTGCTCCAGCGCCGGGCGGCGCAGGATTGGCAGATGCAATGAGTATGGCATTGAAGCATGCAGGAATAGAGGGATGTGATGTTGATTATATTAATGCCCATGGAACAAGTACGCCTCTAAATGATAAATTTGAAACATTAGCAATTAAAAGTGTCTTTGGTGAAAATGCGTATAATATACCGATTAGCAGTATCAAAGGAACTATTGGCCATAATTTGGGTGCAAGCGGAGCAATCGAAACTATTAGTTGTGTAAAAACACTCCAGGAAAATGTTATTCCTCCTACTATTAACTATACAACTAAAGATCCTGACTGTGATTTAGATTATACCCCTAACACTGCCAGGGAAGCTAAGGTGGATATAGCTTTAAACTCAAATCTTGCTTTTGGCGGTCATAATGCTGCTCTTATATTGCAAAAATATAAATAAGTTGATTACTTTGTAATTTACTGCGATACCTGGATCATAATTCTGGTATCGTTTTTTTTTATAAAATCATTTTTTTATTTAAAATAAAACTTGTATAATTATTGGCATATGCTAATAATATATAAAGTTATATTCAATAAAAAAGGTGAAATGAATGTTTGAAATAAAACCTATTGGAATAATCAATACTTCCTATGAAAAACTGATGAATATGCCTATTCAGCCAAATGGCGCATCAAATGTAACTTCTCATATTGAGATTAATGAGGAATACATTGAAGGCTTAACTGATTTAATAGGTTTTTCGCATATTATTTTAATTTATATGCTTCATAAAGCTAACGTTGAAAAATTAAAGGTTGTTCCATTTATGGACACAGTTGAAAGAGGTATTTTTGCTACAAGGTCACCACAGAGACCTAACCATATTGGGCTATCCGCTGTTAAGCTGATAGGTATTGATGGCAATAAAATAACAGTCAATGGTGCTGACGTTTTAAACGGCACTCCATTAATTGATATAAAGCCATATATAAAAAATGTTGATTCTATACCTGATGCCGCATCAGGTTGGATTAATTTAAATAGAACACAAATAGGTGACAAAAGATCGGATGATAGATTTGTTTAATATGGGAAATTTAAATAATGGCAAGACCTTTAAAATGTAGAAAAATATATCTTGATATTGAAACTGAAGGTTACTGCTTTGGTCCAAAACGCGTACCAATGAAACAGCTTGAAAAAGTTGCTTTGACATTAGATGAACTTCAGGCAGTAAAATTTGCAGACCTTGAAAGTATTTATCATGATAAAGCTGGAAAAATTATGGGTATTTCAAGGCAGACGTTCAGTAATTTAGTAAAATCGGCAAGGAAAAAAATTGCTGATGCAATAATAAATCAAAAAGTTCTGATAATTGAAAATTCAGGTAATACTGTTATTGCAGAGAAAGAGTTTTCAAAGTGTAAACAGTGTTGCCATGATTGGGGGTCAGCTGAGTGTATAAAAAAGGAAAAGTCATGTCCAATATTTAATAATGGAGGTAAAAAATGAACATTTGTTTCCCGATGGAAAGTAAAGACGATTATATGGAAGCAGTTCCGTACGGACATTTTGGTTCAGCTGAAAAATTTGTTATTTTCAACACTAAAAATGATGGGATTAAAATTGTTGACAATAATAATCAGCATCACGCCCACGGAGCATGTAATCCATTACAGGCATTGAATAATGCTACAGTAGATGCAGTTGTTGTAGGAGATTTGGGAGCAAGAGCTCTTATGAAATTAAGTGCTTTAGGAATAAAGGTCTTCAGTGCTTCTAAAAATAGTACACTGAAAGAGCATATTGAGTTGTTTAAAAAGAATAAACTTATAGAGATTACAGAAAACTCCACCTGTAACGGACATGGACATCAATATGGATGTCATTAGTTATCAAAAATAAGTTATCTGTGGAGTAATCGTTCAAGAAAATTATGATCGATATTAATAACTGATAATTTTAAGCTTTAGCTTCCAGGTGAATATATGAATATGAAAAATAGTATAAAATATGGTCATTATAACTGTCTGTTATGCGGTGATAATAACCCCTGGAGTTTAGGGCTTGATTATAGGCTTTTAGATGATGGAAGAGTGTATACAGGTTTCAAAGGGAATAAAACTCTTCAGGGATATAATGGGATTCTGCATGGAGGTGTAATTTCAGCATTACTGGATTCAGCAATGGTTCATTGTCTTTTTCATCATAACATAGAAGCTGTAACAGCAGAAATGACAATTAGATTTATACAATCCATACCGTTTGATGCTCCTCTTAAGGCGTATGGTAAAATTGTAGAAGACCATAAATTTTTGTTTTATACTGAATCAGAGCTTATCTGTAATAATTCAATCATGGCAAAAGCAAAAGCCAAATTTATGAGAAAAGCTAGGTGATAAAATTTGCGTAATATCGATAATGTCAGTCATTAAATTCTTTTTAAAGTGGAAATCAATAAGAAAAATAAATATCCTGTGTTAGATATTGAGAAGTGCAGAAAATGCAGAAAGTGTATTGAAATCTGTCCTGCCAATGCAATATTTATGTCGTTTAATAACTGTTGTGCCAAATGTATAAAATATTGTTTAAGTATGGATGTTCCCTGTCATCCCGGGGAAATAAGATTTTCATATAAGTTTTGTAATGCATGCGGCATATGTATAGGTAGCTGTCCGGAAAAAGCAATATACTGGTTTGAAATTGATAATATTTAATATTAGTAAAAGATATATTTAACTATGTGCAGAGCAGTAAAAGTAATTTTAGTTCGCAATGGAGAAACCATATGGAATACAGAAGGTCGAATCCATGGACATTCAGATTCCTCTTTAACTAAAGATGGAATATTGCAGGCTGATAAGACAGGAGAAAGATTAACTGAATTGAACATTGGTGAAATTTATTCAAGTGATCTTGGACGTACAATGCAGACAGCTGCGATTATTAATGAGCATCTAAACTTAAAAATAACTCCTGTTAGTTGCTTGCGAGAAAGAAAGTATGGTTTACTTGAAGGAGTAGCCTTTTCTGAACTTCAAAGTTTATATCCTGAAATAAGAGAAAAATTATATTCACGTAATCCTGAATATGAAATACCTAATGGAGAAAGCTTAAACATTTTTTCTGAAAGAGTTTACGATTGCATTAATCATATTGCAGAAAATACATCTTTTAAAACAATTTTACTAATAATTCATGGCGGTGTACTTGAATGTTTCCTGTATAAAGTTATAGGTTTAAAGTTGAATGTAAAAAGAAAATTTTCTTTATATAATTCTTCTATTAATATCTTTTCACTTAATAGGGGAGTTTGGGAGCTTGATTTGTGGGGCTCAATAGAACATTTAGATACAAGTAATAGTTTAAGCCTTTAGCTGATTATTTTCTTTTCAGCATAAGCAGAGTAATGTCATCAAACCTGTTTCCAGATTGATATTCGAGTACACTGCTGATAAGAGTTTCTCCAAGATTTTTGAGACTGGTGTTATTCTGTAAAGTGAACTGTTGTACAACCTTGTCCAAGCCGTATTCAATATTGTTCTGGTCAGGAGCCTCTATTATTCCATCTGTGAACAATGCAAATGTATCCCCAGATTCCAGTTTGGCTTTTGCCGTTTTGTATTTTGCACTGTTATTAATTCCGATTAATGAATTATTTAAGATCCCAGAGGCAGTTATATTATTATCATGTGTAGCTAATATGTATTCGTGGTGTCCGCCATTAGCATAAGTAAGTACACCGGATTTGACATTGTAAAATACTAAATATATTGTGAGAAACATACAGGATTCATTATTTTTACACAATATTTTATTTGCTTCTTCAAGTGCTGTTCCTGGATCTGTAACACCTGTAGTAAAACAAACATTTTTTATAATTGCCTTAGCCATACTCATATAAAAAGCGGCAGTAATTCCTTTCCCTGAAACATCAGCTAAAACAAGTCCAAGCATATTCTCATTTAAATAGAAGAAATCGTAGAAATCTCCTGACATGTTTTTTGCAGGTATTAATTTAGCATACAGTTCAAATTCTTCTCTTATAAATTCATCGGTAATTTTAGGGAGAATGGAGTTTTGAAGTTCACCGGCTATTTTAAGTTCTGTTTCAATTATATTTCTATTTGTTACTTCCTGCTCTAAGTTTTTAGTATATAAAATCAGTTCTTTTCCCATGTCCTTAATGCTTTCAGATAAATCGTTAATTTCACCTAAAGCGTTAATCTTTATCGGAGTATTGAATTTGCCGTTACCAATTTTTTGAGCAGCAAGTTTAAGTTTTTTTATAGGTATATTTATTAAAGCTGAAAAAAATAGTAGAGATATAAATATAGCAAGTATTATGAATATCAAAATAATCCAGATATAGTTTGTTTGCAGAGAATCCATTAAATGATTAGTTTTGTTTTTTGTCAGGTAAACAGGTTTCATTACTTCTTCAATTGGCATGATAGTGCCTACAGTCCATCTATTAATTTGTGTTTTGCTGAAAGCTATCAGATATTGCTTATTATTAAGTGTTACTTCAGAAAATCCGCTTTTTTTAGCATTTGCTATAAATTTGCCTATATTTCTTACATTTTTATCTGTTGAATCAGCAAGTTTAACGGAATAATCAGCATTAAAAAAATACTTATCTTTATCATTTTCATGCAGCAACGAAAAAAGCCTATATATTGATTCAGGGCAGTAAACAAGTGTAGTGTCATGCATTATGAGAAAATATTGTCCAATTATATTTTTCTCTAAAGAATTTCCAGTTTTACGTGTTAGAGTTTGTTGTGCTAAAATTTCAACTCTTACATCAACACCCGTAAAACCGACAAAATCATTATTTTGATCAAAAATAGGATACATAACAGAAATATCTCTTCTGTTCTTGAAAAGTTGTTTTTTGTAGCCTAACCAGACTGCTTCACTTTTTTTTTCAGGATGCTCTGAATAAATTTTGCTATAATAATCATATACTGTTTGGAAGTATTGACTGAACTCATTATATGCAATAAGTTTAACGTCATTTGTGAAGTTAGGTGCCACAACCATATATTTGTCTTTTAGAATGTTTACCCATATGTCTTCAGTATAAGTACTTACTTTTGTAATGTTATATATTAGGCTGGTTATATAACTGATGGCTCTCATTTGATTAGATATGACTTCCGGAATTTTTTGGGTATTTCCCCAGTAGCATACAGAAATATCATCACTATAAGGACTGAGGTGATATTTACCGCTCATAATTATGTTTGAAAAAATGTTGATTGAATATTTGTCAGGCCTTTTATAGTATTTGTAATTTTGCAGGTAGTATTCAGTTTGTTTTGATAGAAGATGAGCATCATTTTCTATTTCACTTAGTATTAATTCTATATCCTGCATAATGTCTATATTTTTTTCGAGCAGTATTTCTGATGTATGTTTGAGAATATATTTTTTACTTACTCTGTTAGAATAATTACCGAGTCTTTTTAGTGCTGTGAATGATGAAGAAGCCAGAAGCAGTGAGAGGCATAATATAATGATGGATATACCAATCAAAAATGCGATACTGATAGGCAGATTTTTAAGTTTGTGATTTTTAAGCATAAAATAATCAAAGTTTAATTAATCGTTGTTTCATAATTTTATCATATTTTGAAATAAATGCCTATGTTTCAAAAAGATAAGAAAAACGAAAATTGTAAAACCAATTACCAGGTATTATTATATGGCTGAATATTTATTCAACGGTCGTATAGCGTTTTTTTAATAAACTTAATAGGGAAAACGGTTTAAATCCGTTGCGGGCCCGCCGCTGTGATCAATGATGAAAGTTTCTTCAAACCACTGTTTATTATTATAGACGGGAAGGTGAAACCGGTAAAGTGATTTGAGAGCCAGAAGACCTGCTTGCGTCCATTAGTATTATTTGTCGTGGTTTGACGAATGGTATTTATAAAGATATTGAAGGTTAAAAGCGTTATCTTCTTGATTTGTTTTATTGAAGATAACGCTTTTTTTATGGAGTAAATACATGAAAATTAAATGCAGGTTTTCTGCTATTTTTATAAGTACATTTTTGTTGCTATTAACAGGTTGCACTGACTCTGTTACAAATAACAATTCCACAGTAATGCATGTTCAGACAGAAAATGCTATACGGAAAAATATCCCTTTCAGTATCAGTACATTTGGGAATTTGTCTGCGTATAAAAGTGTAGATATAAAAGCGCAGGTATCGGGAGAAATAGAGGAAGTTTATTTTGATGAGGGTGCTTATGTAAAAAAAGGTCAACTGCTTTTTAAAATAGACAGTAAACCTTATAGAGCGACCCTGAGAGTTGATACGTCTCAATATGAGCAGGATATATCTGATCTGAAATTACAGAAATACATTTTATATAAAGATAAAAAATTGGCAGCTACCGGTAATATGTCGAAACAGGCATATCAAAAACTTTTGACAGGTGTTCAGATGGCTGAAGCTAAGTTGGAATCTGATATTGCCAGAATTGACTTAGATAAGATTAATATTGAATATTGTTCTGTTAAATCACCCATTAACGGTATTCTTGGAATTTATAAAATGAATGCCGGAAATATAATTTCTACGTCAGATGTTTTAGGAAATATAAAATCGATTGCCCCTCTTTATGTTGACTTTGCCATACCTGAAAACGACTATTTTAAGATTAAAAAAATTTTTAATGCCGAGCATTCTGTTAAGGTTTCAGTATCTGTAGGTGAAAATACCAAAGATGATTCAACTAAGCAGATAATATATGATGGATATTTGAAATTTCTTAATAATACTGCAAACAGGCTTAGTGGAACAGTTTCTTTGAGAGCAGTTATTCCAAATCAAAAAATGCAGTTGCTACCGGGTATGTTTGTTAATGTAAAAATTCAGCTTGGAATGAGGAAAAATGCGGTTCTTGTGCCCAAGAATGGAGTACAAAGTGATGGAAGCGGACGGTTTTTATATATTGTGTCTGAAGAAAATAAGGCATTGATTAAAAACATAAAAATTGACGGCTCTTATAAAAAATATTATGTGCTCATATCAGGTAATGTAAAGTCGGGTGATAAAATAATTACGACTAATCTTATGAATGTCTCTTCCGGAGTTCAAGTGAGAATAGAAAACGGCAGAAACAAATAGAGGTTTATTTGTAGATATGGATATTTCAAAATTTTTTATCAGAAAACCTGTTACAGTAACTATAATTGTTTTTGCAATATGTGTTTTCGGTGTCCTTTCGTACTTTAGGCTTCCTGTTTCAGCTTTGCCGAAGATAGATTATCCAGTAATGACTGTAACTGCATTTTATCCAGGAGCCACTCCTTCTATAATGGCGAATACTATTGCAAAACCGTTGGAGCAGCAGTTAATACAAATTCAGGGTTTAAAAAATATAATTTCTACAAGCACAGACGGATTTACGAAAATAATTTTAACCTTTGATCTAAACGTTAATCTGGATAGTGTTATTCCTGATATTCAATCAGCTATTTCATATGCAAAAGGATCAATGCCGCAGCTCCCGTCTGATCCCCAGTTCAAGAATGTAAATCCATCGGATAAACCAATAATGTATTTAATAGTTGATTCAAAATCGATATCACATGGAAAACTGTTTGATATATCTAATAAGAAAATAGCACAATCGCTGAATATGCTTCAGGGTATTTCCAGTGTTACAATCTGGAGTGTTTCATCTGCAGTTAGAGTAAAATTGAATCCCCAGAAAATGGCTGAGTTTCATGTGACACTTTCAGATGTAAGTCTTGCAATATGGAATGCGACTGATATGTCATCCGGAGGAAGTCTCTCAGATAATTATAGAACTCTTGCCATTGATCCGGCAGGCCAGTTGACGACTCCAGAAGGTTATAACAATATTATCATAACCCATAATGATAAAGGTACAGTCAGGGTTTCAGACATCGGGAAAGCTTATTTATCTACAGAACAACCGAATTATATGCTTAAATTTTTTAATAAAGATAAGCAGAAATTTGTGAATCCCATAATGATTGCAATTACTGGCAAAGAAGGTGCTAATATACTGAACCTTACTGATAGGGTAAAGAAAATGATAGTAGAGATGAGAGCCGGACTGCCTAAAGAATTGAATGTCTCAATAATATACGACAGGTCGAAGACTATTCTCAGCTCTGTTAACGAGGTGAAAGTAACTCTGCTGATAGCTTTTCTGCTGGTTATGTCTGTTATTTATATTTTTATAGGGAGATTTAAAAACACATTTATACCTGGTGTAATAATTCCTGTATCTATTCTCGGAACGTTCATAGTTATGTATTTTCTTAATTATTCAATCGATAATTTATCTCTTATGGCACTGACCTTGGCGATAGGCTTTATTGCAGATGATGCGATAGTTGTGCTTGAAAATACATCACGACATATAGAACATGGAGAATCTCCGTTTGTGGCTGCTGTCAGGAGTTCAAAAGAAATTTCAGGATCAATTATTTCTATGACATGTTCTCTTATTATTGTGTTTGTCCCAATTTTGTTCATGGGAGATGTTGTTGGCAGAATTTTCAGTGAATTGGCAGTAACTACTATTGTAATTGTTATTTTTTCAGGAGTTCTTTCATTAACGTTGACTCCTATGATGTGCGCTTTAATGTTGAACCCTGTCAGAAGAACGAATAGAAATAGGATCCAGAGAAGAACAAATTATATCCTTAAAAACACTGTCAAGAAATATAGTAATTTATTGAAGCTATTTTTACGAAAACCTTATTTTTCTGTTATCTTATTGTTCATCTGCATCGCCGGATCTATTTTAATGTATCTTATTGTTCCAAAGAATTTTATACCCAATGGAGACAGTGGAACGATTTTTGGTGCTATAAGAGCTCCCATTGGTGTTTCTTCACCACAGATGCAGAAATATCAGAATCATATCGATAATATCCTTAATAAGGATAATAACATATCACACTTTTTTACCATTACGGGAATATATCAGGGCGCTGATCAATCAACAGGATTGATGTCACTCATGTTAAAAAATACAGATAAGAGAGAATCAATGAACCGTGTATTGAGTGAATTAAGAAATAAATTTAAGAATATGCCTTTTAATCTTGGAGAAATATACCTTGCACCTGTTCCTGTACTCGATATTAATACCGGTGGGCAAACAACAGCAAATGGAGCCCAGTACTCATATATAATAACAGGTTTGAATGAGCACAGTGTTTTTAAATATGCTCAAAAATTTGAAAAGAAATTAAAAACTAAAACTGGATTTAAAGATGTTCAGAGTGATGTAAGATTGAATATGCCACAACTGAAACTTGAGATTTTGCGTGACAAAGCCTATAGTCTGGGATTAAATGTCAGAGATATTGAAAATACATTAATGAGTGCCTATTCTAAAGGACGAGTAGCCCAGTTTACAGAGAATTCTAATTTTTATGATGTCATATTGGAATATCAGGATAAATACAGTCGTAATGCTTCTGATTTATCTCATATTTATTTAAGGTCGTCTACTACCGGTAAAATGATACCTTTAAGCAGCGTAGCAAGATGGGAGCATACAGTAGGAGCCCAGTCCGTAACTCATTATCAGCAGCTTCCTGCTGCTACTATATCTTTTAATTTAGGAAGTAATATGACTGTAGGAAGAGCAGTTGGCGAATTAAAAGATATGAGCAGTCAAATTTTTCCAGCGTCAATCAGCGGTAAATTTCAAGGTGAAACTGAACAGTTTGTATCCACAGAACATGTACTTGTTTTTCTCATTTTACTAGCTGCTTTTCTGCTGTATATTGTTCTTGCAGTACTTTATGAGAGTTATACGCATCCTTTTACGGTTCTGACTACTCTGCCTGTTGCAGTTGTAGGAGGTTTGACAGCATTAGTTTTATTTAATTCTCAACTGTCTATTTTTGCATATATAGGACTTTTTCTGCTGCTTGGCATAATAGTAAAAAATGGAATAATGATGGTTGATTTGGCGGTTCAAAAAATGAGTAAGGAAAATAAAACACCTGAAAAAGCCATTTATAGTGCATGTTTAATTAGGTTCAGACCTATGTTAATGACAGGTTTAACATCAATTTTCGGGGCTATACCTCTTGTTATAGGTTTTGGATGTGATGCGTCACTGCGACGACCTCTTGGATTAATAATTTTAGGCTGTTTAATTGTCGCTCAGATTTTAACTCTTTTTGTAACTCCTGGTATATTCTTATATATGCAGAATATTCATAGTAGATATTTGACAAAATCGGGATTTAATAAATAATATGGCATAATGATTCTTAGAGGATATAGAGATGTTTAAAAATATGATAATTTGTTTTGTTTTTTTTATAACCTGCAGTTGCTTTGCTAATCAAATTAATAGAATTGTATCACTTGGACCGACAGTTACGACACAGCTGTATATTTTAGGCGCAGGGGATAAAGTTGTTGGCAATACAACATATAGCAAAAAGTTAAAGGGTATGGATAATGTTGCTAAAATTGGGAGTGTAACTGATGCCAATGTTGAAAAAATAGCTTCTTTAAAACCTGATATAGTATTTGCTACAGACCTTTCCAATCCTGTCCAGCTTGAGCTGCTTAAAAAGCTGGGGATTAAAATTTATATTATGCATAATCCGCATACTTACCTGGCAATGTGCAGAGAATTTATAAAAATGGGAGAAATAATCGGAGAAAAAAACAGAGCTGAAAAGATTGTAGAAAGATCAAATAAAAAAGTTGAAGCTCTCCGCGCTGAAAGTAGTAAATATCCAAAACAGAAAGTTTTTGTCGAAATAGGTGCAAATCCTCTATTTACAATTACAAAAGATTCATATATTAATGATTTTATAAAATTTGCAGGAGGAATCAACGTAGCAGCAGATGCCTCATCCGGAATATACAGCAGAGAAAATGTCGTAGAAAAAGCGCCGGATGCCATCATAATTATTTCAATGGGAATAGTGGGAAATCAGGAAAAACAGATATGGGAGAAATTCAGTACTATACCGGCAGTGAAAAATAACATGATTTTTATAATGAGTTCTGATAAATTATGCAGTTCCAACCCGGTAAGCTTTCCTGAAACATTAAGAGAGATAATTGATATAATTCATAGAGTTAAGGTTAAATAAATATGTTCCAATCAAAATCTTCTAAATATATTCTTCTGATTTGTGTGTTGATTATATTATTGATTATTGTTTCGATAATATCTCTATGCGTTGGATCTGCTAAAATTAATTTTTCAAATATTTTTTATATTCTGTTTTATCAGCATAATACATGGCAATATTCAGTGTTAACAGAAATAAGGCTGCCGAGAATTATCCTTGGATTTGCTGTCGGAGGATCTTTAGGGTTGGCAGGCGCATTGCTTCAGGGAGTATTTAGAAATCCGCTGGTAGAACCTTATACTTTAGGTATTTCAGGGGGTGCATCTTTAGGAGTTAGCTTAGTAATTGTTTTACAGTTAAGTTCTATTTTTGGATTGTTTGTACTGCCCCTTGCTGGTTTTATAGGTTCATTGATAACTATGTTTTTTGTTTATTTTCTGAGTGCTAAAAAAGGAGTTTTGAAGATAAACAGTCTTTTATTGACAGGAGTTATGATTAGTTTTATTTCATCATCAATGGTAATGCTCATTATGTCTGTTGCGAGACCGGAGGCACTTCATAGTATTATATTTTGGATAATGGGCTCACTAAGTCAACCAAACAGCAACCTTATATTAATTGCTTTTATTGTGTCTGTAATTGGCTTGATTATTTCATATTTTTTCTGCATAAAACTCAACGGTTTGGCACTTGGTGAGGATGAAGCTAGAAATCTTGGAATCAATACAGCATCGACTAGGAAATGGGTGTTTTTAATAGCTTCTTTGTTGACTGGATTAAGCGTATCTGTAGCAGGTGTTATTGGCTTTGTGGGGCTTGTAGTGCCGCATATGATCAGACTTTATACAGGTCCTGATCATAGAATTCTATTGTTGGCATCTTTTTTGACCGGAGCTGTTTTTTTAATTATCTCTGATACTATCGCAAGAGTAATAATATCACCACTTGAACTGCCTGTAGGTGTCATAACAGGTATAATAGGGGGAGTGATTTTTGTTTATGCACTGAATAAAAAACGGATGAGCTTATAATGGCACCGATAATGAATATAACTAATCTATTTTCAGGATATGGAAATAAAACTATATTGAAGGATGTTAATTTAGCCGTAAATGATGGTGATATTTTAGGCATTATCGGACCAAACGGATCAGGTAAGACAACATTGCTGAAAACTGTTTGCGGAATCATAAAACCTGACAGCGGGGAGGTTTTAATTGAAAACAGACATTTATACTCTTTATCCACAAAAGAAATTGCTCAGAAAGTTGCTGTAGTTACACAAAGTATTGAACCTGTCATGATATCTGTTTCTGACTATGTAGTTATGGGAAGGATGCCTTACTATAAAAAGTTTCAGTTTTTTGAAACCAAAGATGATTATATGCAAGCTGAAAAATTTATGCGGCTGACTGATACAATTAGAATTAAAGATCAGTATATGAGCGAAATCAGCGGAGGAGAAAGACAGCTTGCACAGGTTGCAAGAGCACTGGTGCAGCAACCTGTGATTCTCCTGCTAGACGAACCTACATCCCACCTTGACATTACTCATCAGATTAAAATTCTTGATTTAATAAGGAGGCTGAATAAAGAATTGAACTTAACTGTTGTAATGGTTATTCATGACTTAAACTTAGCTTCGGAATATTGTACCAAACTTACAATGCTTAAAAACGGTAAAATCTATAATACAGGAACACCGAAACAGGTTTTAACTTATGAAGCTATTGAAAAAGTATACAATACCATTGTTATTGTAGAGAAAAATCCGCTTTCAGGCAAACCTTTTATTATTCCTGTTACAGAAGAAAACAAACAGACGGCTAAAATATAATCCCATATTATTTATAAAATCAGATTGAAATACAGTAAATAATATTAGATAATTTATCATAGAAGCATAAAATTTTGCAGTATGAGAGGAACATAATGACTCTAATGAATTGCTGGGAGTTTAAGAAATGTGGTAGAGAAATAAATGGAGTAAAAGTCAGCGAATTGGGAGTATGCCCGGCTGCAGAGATGGAAGCAGCAGACGGTTATTGCGAAGGCGTAAATGGTGGTAGAGCATGTATGTATATTACAGGTACATATTGTGGTGGTCATATTCAGGGCACACACAGAGATAAAAGCAAACAATGTGCAGTCTGTGATTTTTATAAATTATTAATGAAAGAAGATGGAGCGAAAAATTTTGTTATTAATTTTAATCGATATGTTAAGGAAAAATTAAAAAATAAAAATTAAGTTTATTTTCTGTACCTCTTCTGCATTATTCTTTACATAAAATAACTATACCTCAAGTCTTAAAGTAAAAAATTAAAATACAGATTTTTCTCGATATTTGTAATAATAATATATAATAAATAAACATAGCAGTGTAATTGGAATAATTGTAGCTATGGCAAATGCTTCAATACCTCCAAGGTGCCCATACATGATTCCAATCATCTTAGAAGATGCCGTAACTTCAATTGCAGAGAAAATTACTATCAAACTTGCCATTATTGAATGTTTATCAGGTTTTAATGTATTTATAACAACAGAAACTAGAGTTGGGTAGATTGGACCGATAAAAAAACCTACCAGAGGAAGTCCATAAGCTATAACAGGGACCTGAAGCAGATTATGTGCATTAATTCCGCTTCCAGGATGAATATTCAGCAGGACAACAGTGATGAGAATTACGGATACCGCTAAATTAAATATAAAATAGTTCTTCCATTGTATATATCTGAGAACAAATGAACCTGTCAATCTGCCGAAAGCTATCCCGAGTGTTAGAAAGCTGGCTACTTCTATACTCAGAAATTTAGGAATGGTAAGTATATTATTAAAAAAGTTTGGAAGCCAGGAGCCCATTCCCTGTTCAACCGTTTCGTAGAGAGCCAGCATTATCAGAAACAGCAGAACAGAAGGTATTACAATTACTTTGAAGAAATTGCCTGCTTGTTTTCCTAATTTTTCCGTTTTAAAGCCCACTTTTGACTCATCAAATTTTCCGAAAAACCATAATACACCAACACTCAGAGCCATAACGCTGAAAAGATAGAATATATTAATCCAGTTATTTGGGCTCATTTTAATAAAAATAGAAAAAAGCCACATGCCTAAAGTGCCGGCAAACATGTAACAGGCTTCTATAAAGTTAATAAAACTTGCATGTTCTTTTCTATTTTTAGTAACGATGGTTACAGAAGTATATACCGATATTTTAATAATTGCATAAATAACTCCCATTACTATTAGAAACATCCTTAATGTCCATATTGAGTTGAATGAAGGTAGAATAAAACAATAGCCTCCAGCAAGAAACAGAGCAAGCATTATAGATTTTCTGTATCCTAATTTCACAAGAAGTCCTATGATAAGAAAAGAAAATATCATTCTGGTTATTTGAAAGTACCCCTCAAGTGAACCGGCTGAGCTATATGATATATGATAGTATGTAACTCCCTGCATTATGAATGTTGATATCCCCGAGATTAATATTGACATAACACAAAAGGTAAGCAATATCTTTAACTTAGAATAAAAACATGGCATTTCTCTCCCCCTAAATTATTTGTCCTTTTACACCCTATTTCTAATTTATATGCAGAATCTTATAAATTCAATATGAATTTTATTTAAAAGATCTTACTTGTTTTTTAATAATTATTGTTTAAAACGGTTTATTAATATTGCAATTTTATGACGATCTTACTAAAACTGTGGAATATTGAATATAAAACAAAGGATTATTGTATGAAAAAAGTATGCAAATTTTGGTCAATATTAACACTTTTAAGTTTCTTTGCTGCAACTTCAATGTTTGGAGAAGCCTCAAAAGTTGAGCCGACTCAGAAAGTAAAATCAGAATCTGAAAAGAAAGTGGAATCTAAAGAAAAAGTAAAACCTAAAAAGGAACTTGAGCCTAAACTGCAGTCACCGACTTTTCCTGAAGGATTTGCACTGGCACCTGCAAAATATTATGAGGATGAAAAATTTCCTGAAGGATATTATTATACGGCTAAAGAACTTGTCCATCTGCCTACAAGTGAATATCAGGAAAAATATTTCATAGGCGAAGTGGAAATAACAAAACAGATAAATAAACATGTTTATACTGTACAACCTGTAACAGGAATTTTTGAAGATATAAAAGATTGGTTTGATGGATTGTTTATAGACGATGAGCTTATTTTTGGTAAACCGATTATTTATTTAAGTATTCCAGCAGATGCACCAGATATAACTGGAAAAGACTTTACTTTTACAAAGAATAACCCGGTTGATATTATGTCTATAAAAAATATGACAGATGAAGAAACAGATATAAAAGGCGATAAGAAAAAAATTCCTGAATATACTATTTACTTAAAATACGAGGGACATTTACAGGTAGATGATAAATTTTATCCTGAAAAACCAAAACCCGTAAAGGCTGAAAAAAAAGCAGAACCTGATAAAACTGAAGTGAAACCAGAAGCACTAAAAAAAACAGCTTGAAATTCTCACAATAATATCTCGGGCATTTTACCAATCAAACCTTGGAAAAATGCCCGTTCTGCTTGGCATTAATATCTGATTTATACATTAAACTAATAAAAATTAATAATTAACCGTTCACCAAATAACTATCCTGTCTTCTGGCGCATTATACATAGGAGTCCCAGGTTTGATCTTAAATGCTTTTATGAAAGGGCCGAAATCAGATAATGGACAGTTTACTCTAAATTGTGCTGGTGAATGAGGATCGCCTTTCAATAGCATCAATTGATAATTATTTCGGATATTACTTCTCCATACCTGAACCCAGGAAAAACCTCTGTTCAGGGGTGAACCCTCAATCTTTTTGTTGGCTTTATATTCTTTTGTTTTCTAAAAGCATTAAGTTTTCTTATAGAGCTTTTATTACAAGCTTGAAACTAGATTTCTAATTTCGAATTGGTGCCTTGAATTGAACCATATCTATATGTTTTTTAGTTACTCTGATAATACAAATTATCTTATTATTATCTTCAGCGATTATTCTATCATTCGTGTATTTTATATGATCTGTTAATTCTATTGAATAATTACAAAATGAAATTAAATATCAAAATAATTACATAACGAAATTATATATTTTAAAAATATAATCAATAAAAATTGAAAGGAGTTAACCCAACATATTAATTATAAATGTTGAATTTTTAATTATCAGAGTGATATAAAGTTAAAAAACAAAGGAAAGCAAGCATGATAAAAACAAAAACATTTAAATGTTGTTTGATAGCTCTACTGCTATCTTTAAGTTCATTTACTGCATTTGGGTTCTTAGGCATAAAAATATCACATGATAATGATGTATTTTTCAAACAAAATCCTGGAATTGATACTTTTAGCATAGAATATGAAAATGAAGTCGCAATTACATCCGGTCAGCCATTCAAGAATCCTGTATGGTTTCCTGCTACAAATTACCTGAGAATAAATGCAGGAAGATCTGGATCCTCAGATGTAGCTGATTGGTTCCTAGCCAGATCGAAAACAGCTGTGATATACACTCGCTCGGCAGGAGGGAACAAACCCGGAGAGTTAAATTTTGCAGTTCATGTCCATATTATAATAAATGGAACTTCCTATTCAGCATATATTGGTCAAGGATCTGATTCCTCATCTCATAATAACTGGTGGATCGGCAGTACAGGTGACTTCTATGGATATCCCACCATGATGGTAACTAGTGATGGCAAATATATTATCTCAGCACGTGATGGTGAATCATTTAAGTTCGATGTTTGGGCAAATCCTATTCTACAAATAGACTGGATGAAAAATGTAGATGATAACAAAAGTCTCAAGGATATCTCTATTCCGGGTACTCATGACACCTGTACATCAAATCTTTCGAAGACACTTATCGCCCCTGCACTGGGTTTAACACAATGTCAGGACTTTAGTGTTGGAGCACAGCTTATAATGGGAGTAAGATCACTTGATATCAGGGTTAAGAGCAATGGAGGAATATACCATCGCTCTTATACCTGCAATTCAACATTAGATCAGGTTGTATCGGAATGTCTTGATTTTCTAAAGAAATATCCTACTGAAACTATTCTTTTTACAGTTAAAAATGAAGGGGATACTGAAGACAATCCGACTGTACAGAATTTACTTAGAAGTGTAATATCAGCGAAAGGTGAAGATTATTTTTGGACAAAAGATCAGATCCCTACCCTCGGACAGGTTAGAGGTAAAATTGTTATCATAAATAGAATGTATCCTTTCCAAAGCGATGATCCAGGTATTAAAATCAATTGGCCGGATAACACAGCTGGAGAATTTACGACAGGCACACAAAATACATTCTTTATTCAAGATAAATTTAAAGGCTGTGACGTATATGAAAAAATTGAATATATAACTAGTAGTTTAAGTCGGAAGGATAGAGCTGATTATCCTAGCTTTATATTCTCATCACGTGCAGCCCAAGGGCCAATAACAAGGCCAAGAGATTTAGCTTATACTATTAACCCTGCTTTAGAAATGTATCTTGCAAAACACTCTGGATTATGGAATACAGGATGGGTAATTATGGATTTCCCTAATCAATGTCTGATAAACTCGATCATTCAACACAATTTAAGTACAGCTTGGACATTTGTGATAGGGAAAAATGATGACGGTGTAACATTTGATGAAACTGCTGAAGTTACAGATGGGGTAGGTAATAGTTACACAATAGCAAACAGATCCTATACAGAAGAAGAGATGCAAGGAAATACTGTTTTAATAGAGAAAATGTATGATACTGCGTTTACAACAATCCAGGTGACAGTCACATCAGCTACCAGTAGGAAAACTGAAACTGTCAAAATAAGAGTTTTCAATGATCATTTTGAAAGAGACCCAAGTACACCAGTGTCATGGTTTCCTGTTAATGGCCCTATTATGGATGATAAAGTAATAATAGGAATTGGAAACATTGATACATTTTAGAAATAATTACAATAACAGGTTTTGATAATAAAAATCAAAATCTGTTATTGTGAAACAAATAAGTTTTACCCGAGAGCATCTTGTAAAAGTAGCTGTCAAAATTATAAATACCTTTTTTAAAAATCGTTTATTTTAAATATCTCTCTCATATCCTTTTTTACTAAAAGATGTATAAAATAAAATTTTTAAGTTCACTTTTTAAAAATAGCATAATATGATTATTTGGTATATACAAATTCACCAAATAACTATCCTGTCTTCTGGCGCATTATACATATGAGTTCCAGGTTTGATCTTAAATGCTTTTATGAAAGGGCCGAAATCAGATAATGGACCGTTTACTCTAAATTGTGCCGGTGAATGAGGGTCGCCTTTCAATAGCATCAATTGATAATTATTTCGGATATTACTTCTCCATACCTGTGCATAACCCAGGAAAAACCTCTGCTCAGGGGTGAATCCATCAATCTTTTTGTTGGCTTTATATTCTTTTGTTTTTGTAAAAGCATTATATGAAATTGTAATTCCACCCAAATCTGCAATGTTTTCACCAAGTGTTAATTGTCCGTTTACATGCTTTCCTTTTATCGGTTCATAATTATTAAACTGGTTGACCAGATTTTGTGATATTGCTTTAAATTTTTTGCTATCTTCTTTTGTCCACCATTCTTTCAGATTCCCTTTTCCATTAAATAGACGTCCCTGATCATCGAAACCATGTGTGAGTTCATGACCTATAACTGAACCCATAGCTCCATAATTAATTGCATCATCAGCTTTAGGATTGAAAAATGGAGGTTGTAAGATTGCTGCAGGGAAGACTATTTCATTATTTGTCGGACTATAATAGGCATTTACTGTTTGCGGAGACATACCCCATTCGGATCTGTCTGTTGGCTTGCCAAGTTTATTCAGATTTCTCATTGTCATAAAATGTCCTGCTCTTATAACATTCTTGACATAGGAATCATTTTTAATAATTAGCTTTGAATAATCAATCCACTTGTCAGGATAGCCTATTTTTACGTTGATAAGTTTAAGTTTTTTAATAGCATTCTTTTTAGTATTATCACTCATCCAGGTTAGCTTGTTGATTCTTTGTCCTAATGTTGAGATTAAATTATCTACTATTTTTAAAGCTTTTTCTTTTGATTCAGGAGGAAAATATTTCTTAACATATAATTGCCCTAGAGCCTCTCCCATCAATGAACTTTCTGTACTAATTACTCTTTTCCATCTCGGTTCAATTTTTAAAGTTCCACTTAGAGTCTTGCCATAAAAATTAAAATTTGCATCTTCATATTTATTGCCCAAATATGGAGATAAACTGTTAAGCAGATTCCATTTTAAATAGCATTTTAAATCTTTCATTGAATTAAGTTCTATTACTGAACTGAAAGTTTTTAGAAAGTCAGGTTGTCCAACATTAATTTCACCAGTTTCTTTTATATTAATGTCTGAAAAAAATTTCTTCCAGTCGAAAGCCGGTGATAAATTGTCGACTTTTTCCAGACTCATGGGGTGATAGTTATCCAAAATTTCTCTTAATTCAACTGGTGCTTTTGAGCCTTTAGCAAGTTCTGTTTCAATTTTTAATACAGTAGTAGCATCTGCTTTTGATTTCTCAAGATTTTCTCCTGAATAATTAAATATATCAGCAATATATGCGACATATTTTTCTCTTATATTTTTGTAATGTTCAGATTGATCGAGATAATAGCTTTTATCTGGCAATCCGAGTCCGCCTTGACCTAAATACAGTACTTCAACATCTGTGTTTTTTAAGTCAGGGGCAACACCGAAATTAAAAAAAGGACTGGAAGTGTATAATTGTAAATAAGCTATAGTTTTAATAAATTCATCTTTATCCTGTATATTATTTATTTTACTTAAGATGTATTTAATGGGTTTAATTCCTTGCTCATCAACTTTTTTAATGTCCATACCTGTTAAATAAAAATCGACTATCTTCTGCTCTATAGTACCATCTTTAAATTTTTTATTTTCGTTTGTTTTTATGATTTTTTTCAGATCAGATAAACTTTTATCTCTTAGTTGATTAAATGTTCCCCATCTGCCTTTATCTGCAGGTACCGGATTGTTTTTTATCCAATTGCCAACTGCATATTTATAAAAATTAGTAGAAGGTTTAACTGATACATCCATTTGGTCTGGGTTAAAACCAAAATAGTTTTTTGTATTAGCGTTTATTGTTAATGCTGCAGAAAAAAGGGTAAAAATAATTAATGGGATAGAAATTTTTAATTTCATTCAAAAAACCTTTAAATAATAATAAAATTAATAATGATGAATTATAGGCATAAATGTTTTAGTTTAAAGCTAAACAGCGGATAAATTTTTCTTTAATAGCTTCTTTATTAAGATCTTTACCGATCAGAACAAGCATGTTGTTTTTTTCAAGTTTTAACTTTGATTTAACTTTATACTTATTTACTGATTCAGTATTAGCTTCGACATGGTAGGTGGCATTGTCGATCTTAACAAAACCCTTTATCCTGAATAAATTTTTATTGATATCTGTGATAAATCTATTAAAGTTATTTTCTGTAAATGAACCATCGGATTCAAGTGATATTGAAGTGAAAGGATCAGGCATTCCACTCCCTGGTTCTGAATTTACAGGTATCTGGATTCTGTTTATTTTATCAAGTTCTTCCAGAGGAAAATTTGTGTATTCAGTAAGAAAAACAGGTTTTTCAGGGGCAAGTTTTTTTACTTCGTCTACAATATTTTCTACTTCGGCCTTAGAGACTAAGTCAATTTTGTTTATTAATATAATATCAGAACACTTTACCTGTGTATCTGGTGCTTTTGCATATTTTCTAACTTTCTTAAAATTTTGAGAGTCAACCATGCAGACACACGCTTTTAGATTTATTCTTTTTCTTAATTCTTGCAATGCAAGCATTTTTTCCATATCACTTGTATCTGCAAGTCCGGTAGCTTCAATAATGAGCAAATCAGGTTTTATTTCATCAGTTATTCTTTTTACTTCTGATATAAAATCCGTTCTTATACAGATACAGAAAAGACTGCCTCTATTAAGCTCTATTTTGTGATAATTGCCTTCTTTTAGCAGTTGCCCATCAATCCCAATTGTTCCAAATTCATTTATAAGCAGTACCGTATTTATGCTGCCATAATGTTCTATTAACCTATTGAGCAGGGTGGTTTTTCCTGCTCCTAAAAAACCTGTGAGTATTATTGTAGGTGTCATTGCAATTCTTTAATCCACTCTTTAATTACATCGACTGAAGGAACTTTACCCATGGATTTAATTTGAGTCTTTTCTACGGCTATTGCAGGAGTTGAACTTATACCATACTTTATGAATACTTGCTCATCTTCGACTTTAACTACCTCAACTGTACTGCCAAGTTCTTTGTTGGCTTTAACTACATTTTCATATAAATCATCACATTTTTTACAGTCTGAACCGAAAACCAGAATTTTGTTTTGTTTTTCTGTCAGGTACTGACGCATCTTTTCATTGATTCTATCCTGTATCGCTTTGATCAGATCCGTGTGTGATGGAATAATACTTACAAATTTAATCATTCCGTCAATGCAGATAGTAGGTATATTTTTCACCATAAGACTCATCATGAATTCAACAGACTCTTTCTGTTTAATGGCATGTTCACGCCAGATCACAAGATCTCCAAAATGTTCAGTAGCTACTTTAACTGCTTCTACCATATATTGACATGGAGCACATGATTGTGAATCTAGTGTAATTACATCAACTACAACCTTATTTGAGTGTCCATAATCAGATAAATTAATTGAAGAAGTCATTACTGTTTGATTTTTCAGAAGTTCTTTTGCAATATCTCTTTTATATGGATCATTTACAAGTTCAGCAACAGCTTCAAGATTTTCAGGAGGTACATCATAGGGGAGATCACATCCAGGAGCAAGTATATATCCTTTTCCAGAACCTATTTCAAGGCATTCCATTGTGTTGCGCCTGCAGTCATCTGCAGTTCCCATTAATAAAACAACAGTTAATTTTAAATTTCCGCCAAAGGAAATATTGTTTTTTTCACAAATATCTTTTACATAATCAAGAGGAATATTTTCATCAATTGAAATATTATCAGGTTTTGTTTCACACATAGCTTCAATATTTTTTTGTGCATGTCCACAGACAAAAAATGAACTTGGGATATTAAGTTCTCTGAGTTCATTAAAAAAATCAATAGCATAAGGTGATACAAATTCAACGAATGCTTCAGGGGATATCTGACTTGTCATTGGATCAACAATAGCTATTACATCACAGCCGGCATCAATATACATAGAAGCCATTTTTTTTGATACAGAGTTACAAAATTCCATAAGTTTTTTGATTTCATCTGGTGAATCATACATATCAAGAAAAATATTTGTTCCTTTTAAATGCAGTGCCAGAGTAAACGGGCCGATAACTAAACCGTATAAGGCAACGTCATGTTTTTTAGCTTTTAGCTTTCTAGTAGCTTCCAGTATTATTGGAATGCGAGCTGAGTTCTCATCGGGAACAGTTAATTCTTCAAGTTTTTTATCATCAAGGATATGTGATGTAACTGCCGGAGGATTATCCTTTGACCATGTAAGTTCACATCCCAGTGCTTCAGCTTCTATCTGGAGATCAAAAGCGATTGGAATTCCATCAGGGTTATATTTTTTAATAGATTCTTCAATACCTTTTACCATTAAATCAGAAGATTTTAAATAATCATCAGCTGTTACTCCGATTAGCTTTCCGCCGTGAACACCTACAAAAGGTACCCAAGGAGTACGATCTTCACTGTTTTTGTTTTTTAAAGCATTCAGCAGTAATTGTTTCCCCATTTTAAAGCTCCTGTATTAATTTAAAATATAATTTAATAGAATATGCCTGTAATTAACTGAAATATATAGTCTTTAGCAAAATAATCTATATTAATAATTTATTTATAAAAATAAATAAGAGATAGAAATTAGTTTAAAGTATTTTATATTAATATAGTTTGGGAATTGATAATATTATTAATTATTTTAGGGATAGTAATGAATATGACATCATTAGAAAGAACAATAAATTTTATTGAGAATCGCAAAGTTGATAGACCTCCGTTTCATCCGATTATTATGCGGTTTGCTGCAAAATATTCTAATGCTAAATACAAAGATTTCTGCTTAGACTACAGAGTGAAAACCAAAGCTATGCTGAAATGTGCAAAAGATTTTTCAATTGACTGGTTAACTGTTATGTCTGATCCTTATGCCGAAGCAGAAGCATATGGTGTAAAATTTGAATATCCCGAAAACAATCTGCCTGAACCTATAGAACCTTTATTTACCGATGTTGCTGATATAAATAGAATTGGAAAAATTAATGCTCTTGAAAACCCGAGAATGGTTAACAGAATCAATGAAATTAAAGAATATGTTAACCTGACAGGAAATGAATATTTTATAGTTGGATGGGTTGAGGGGCCAATGGCCGAATATGCTGATATAAGAGGATTCGGCGATGCCTGTATAGATTTGTTTGATGCTCCTGAAAAAATAGCTGAAGCCAGCGAAATTATGACAGAAAATGCTATTGATTTTATTACTCATCAGGTAAAAGCCGGAGCTCACTGCATTGGTATCGGTGAAGCTGCTTGTTCTCAGATTGGACCTGCCTTATACAAAGAACTTTTTTTTGAAAAAGATAAGGCACTGGTCGACCATATTCATTCTTTGGGGGCCTATGCCAAGCTTCATATCTGCGGAAATACATCTTCAATACTTCCTGATATGATCAAAACAGGTGCTGATATAGTGGATATAGATCATTTAGTAGGATCCATGAGACCTTTTGCAAATCTACTGGGAGAAAAGCAGGTGTTTAGCGGAAGCAGTGATCCAGTATCAGTTATACAGGACGGTGATGCTAAATCTATTGAAGAGAGTGTAGTTGCATGTTATGATGAAACTAATGGAAGATGCATTGTTTCTGCAGGATGTGAGGTGACTCCCGGAACTTCAATAGATAACTTTAGAGCTTATGAAAATTCTATTTTAAAATTAAAGAGATAATTTATTTAATTGTTAATTATTAATTTGGAGAAATGTGGTTATGAATGAAAAACTTGCTGAAGCTATAACAAAAGGTGATAGAAATTCTGTTCAGTCAATTGTTAATGAAAGTTTAACAAATGGAGAAAAAGCAGAATCTATTTTAAATGATTCAATGGTCACAGCAATGCGTGAAATAGGAGAAAAATTTTCAAGAAATGAAATTTATGTTCCAGAAATGTTAATAGCAGCACGTGCAATGCAGAGCGGTCTTGATATATTGGAAGAAGCTTTAGTTGCCAGTGGACATAAAACTCTCGGTAAAGTAGCTATTGGTACAGTAAAAGGCGATTTGCACGATATCGGTAAAAACCTTGTTGCAATAATGCTGAAAGGTGCCGGTTATGAAGTAAACGATTTAGGTGTAAACTGTGATATTACAAAATATGAAAAAGCCGTGGATGACGGTGCGCAAATTGTTTTATGCAGTGCCTTGTTGACAACTACAATGCCATACATGAAAACTGTTGTTGACCATTTTAAAGATAATGAAAATGTGAAAGTAGTAATTGGCGGTGCTCCTGTAACTCAGGATTATGCAGATTCCATTTCTGCTGACGGTTATGGTTCAGATGCCTATAATGCTGTTGTTGCTATTGATCAGATGCTTTCAGCTTAATAATTCAATCAACATATAATTTTTTGAGGCTTTTCTTTTCAGAAAAGCCTTTTTTAATTGTTAGTAAAATAAATATCTCCATAATAAGATATCTCTTTAGTTTGTGTATTATCGGTATCTGTCATTATCCCAATGGCATTAATATTTTTGCAGTCAATATTAAAGTATTTTTTAAAATCTTTATAGACGTTACGTTTTTCAATGTACCATTTTGAAATTTCATCTTTTGAAGATCTAAGTGATATCATCTGTACATTTTTTGGTTCATATGGATTTTTCCAGCTTTTATCATCGGTTGATCTACTTGACCATACATAACATATCGATATTGTTTTCCAAAAGAACCATCGGTTTGCAATAACAACATAAATTCTGGCTGCAAAATCATCATTCAATTTTTTTTCTTCTTTAAAATCACGAAGTTTTTTTGTGATCATCCAGCTCCAGTTGAGATATTTGAATTGACAAATATTAACACTGGTATCTTTGATCAATCCTGAAGCACCGTTTTTGCTGTCAGCTTCCAGAACTTTTTTATTATCCATTTCAGTTATTTTATAAGAAGTTTTACGATCAAATACTTTTGAATACCATCCTTTTAAGCTTCCTTTTGAGAAATTTCCCACATAAATTTTTTGTGTTTGACCGGCGTATATGTTGATGAAGAAAATGAAAAGTGCTATTGTAATTGTAAATTTAAACAATTTTGTCAACTCCTAATTCAGGAATATGTCAGGTTATTAAAATATTGATTATATTTCATTTTATATAAAGTTAAAAACTAAGTCAACTATTGATATCTAATAAGGAACTTGAAATTATGAGCATCACTACACTTAATCCATATACAGAAGAAGTAATCAATACTTATGATGAATTTACATTTGAAAAAGTAAATAATATAATTATCAATGCCCACCATGCTTTTTTATCATGGAAATTTAGACCTGTGTCTGAAAGAATTAAGCTTGTTGGAAAGCTCTCATATCTCCTTGTTGAAAAACAGGATGAACTTGCTGAAATAATGACAACAGAAATGGGAAAACCAATTACTGTTTCTAGAGGTGAAGTCATAAAGTGTGCAAATTTATGCAGATTTTATATGGAGAATGGTCACGATTATACAAAAACTGATCATGTTAAAACCAATATTCCTAACAGCCGGATTATCTACGAACCGTTAGGTGTCATTTTAGCTATTATGCCGTGGAATTTTCCATTCTGGCAGGTCTTCAGATTTGCTGTACCTACACTCATTGCAGGTAACACTGCTCTCTTAAAACATTCACCAAATACTACAGGATGTTCTCTAGCCATAGAAAAACTATTTATAGAGGCTGGGTTTCCCGTAGGTACATTTAGTTCACTTATTATTGATATAGATAAAGTGCCGGGTATTATTGAATCTCCTTTTGTTAAAGGTGTGACTTTAACTGGAAGTAACAGAGCCGGAAAAGCTGTTGGTGCAAAGGCTGGTGAGATGATAAAAAAAACAGTACTTGAACTTGGAGGGAGTGATCCTTATATCATATTGGAAGATGCAGATCTTGAACTTGCTGCAAAAACATGTGTAAAAAGCAGGATGTTGAATTCTGGACAGACATGTATTTCTGCTAAAAGATTAATTGTAGTAGAAAAAGTGGCTGAAGCTTTTGAGAAGCAGTTGATACAGGAGATGAAAAGAATAGAATTTGGAGATCCTATGAATCCAAATGAAAAATATGGGCCTATGGCAAGAATAGATCTTAAAGATAATGTACTTAGACAATTTGAAGAGAGTGTGAAAATGGGTGCAGAATGTATATTTAAAGGAGATATACCACATGGGAAAGGATATTTTTTTCCTGCTGCTGTTCTCAAAAATATTAAACCGGGAATGCCGGCTTACGATGAGGAGCTATTTGGCCCGATTGCCACATTATTAGTTGTAAAAGATGAAGAGCAGGCTATTGAGGAAGCCAATAATACGATATTTGGTTTGGGGGCAGGTATTTTTACAGAAGATGTTGAACATGGTCTTGAAATTGCTTCTAATAGAATCAACGCAGGAACTTGTGTTGTAAACGATCTTGTAATGTCCATGCCTGAACTTCCATTCGGTGGAATTAACCAGAGCGGTTATGGACGAGAGCTTAGTTTTTACGGAATGAGAGAATTTGTAAATATAAAAACTGTTTATTCAAAATGAATTTATAAGCAGATAGCCCAACTAATTTCAGTAGATAATAAAATTTCCATGTTTCTGACTATTAATCAGTTAATGTATTTGTAATGTTTTGAATTATAATTACATTGTAAGTTATTAAATAAGGTGGGTGGTTAGATTATAATTATACTTATATCATATTTTGGGAGAGATAATGGTTCGTTTTAATAGTAAAGTAAAAATTATTCTTACGTTTATCAGTATTGGGATGATGACCAGCGGTTTGTCTGTTTTTGTTATGCAGGCGGTAAACTATTATCATGTAACTCACAGTGCTGCCGGCACATTAGAAAGTTACATGAGTTTTGCAAAGATAATAGTGTCGTTTTTTCTGTTTTCATTACTGCTTAAAATGGGATTTAGGAAGTCAATATTAATTGTCTATGCTGTTTTGGTTTTATTCTGTATATTCTTGCCCTTCAGTGATTCCATCTGGTCCATTAGGTTATTCCTGGTTCTCATTGGTATATGCTTTGTCGCAGTCAAAATAGTTGCTTACAGTTCTGTTGCATTAATTACTAAAAATGAGAAAGAGCATGCAAGTTTTATTAATTTAATGGAGGCTATTTATACTGTTGGTTCATTTGGCGGTATGTGGGTATATTCATTTTTTATTAAGCTTTTTCCAAGTCACTGGACTTATGTTTTCTGGTTTTTCTGTTTTACTTGTGCTTTCGTATTTATTATTTGGTCTATCAGTCCTTTTGATGAATCCAAATTGGAAAAGCAGGAGAAAAAATCATTTCTTGAACAATATAAAGGCGTTAGTATAATTATAGAAGCTGTTTTTATCCTGTTTGTTCTGCTCATGCTTTCACAAACTATGCTTGAAGTAGGCATTGGTTCATGGTTACCGAGTTTTAATAATGAAATCTTAGGAATACCTAGTTTTTTAAGTGTACAGATAGCAAGTTTTCTTGTAATTGGTATTGCTATTGGAAGATTTATTGGCGTGTTTGTAGTCAAATACATAAAATGGTATAAGATGATTTTTATAAATTTTTCATTAGGGTTAATTTTAATATTAATAATTTTATTGAATATTCATCACGGAATAGGTCAAAATGCACGCAATATATTTGAAGTACCGATAATAGCGTATGGAATTCCACTTTTAGGTGTATTAATTGGTCCTGTTTATCCAACTCTTGTGTCAACAATTCTTTCAAGTAGACCCAGCAATCAGCATGCATTATTGATTAGTATAATTATGGTTTTCGGACCTATTTGTGACAGTTTTTCTTCTAAGCTGATTGGAATATTATTTGGTAAAGTGGGAGGTATTGAGACATTCCTTTTTGTAGGCGTAACTGCAATAGTTGTTATGTTGATTTTTATCTATCCTTATCAACTGCTGCTTTTGAAATCCCGTGATAGAAAGAAAAAACTAGAAGCAATGGAATGAGAGTAATTTTATATTGGAGATTTTTAAAATGTCAGAATTCAAAATTATAGATTCACATACACATTTTTTAGTTAAAGGTACAGATATTATCAGTGTCAAAGAAAGGTATGTAGATTCATTTGGAGAAAGAAAATGGAATATACTTCAGGATAAAAATAGATATATCCAGAAAAGATGGAGCAAAGCATTTAATTTTCCAAACCCGAATCCTGTTGAAGATACAATTGAAGAAACGGCTTCTAAATGGCTTTTGGAATTAGAAAAAAATAATATAGAAAAAATTGTTTTTGCAACTGCCGGCAATCAGGCCACCAGTAATGAGAACATGAAGAGAATAGTATCAATAGCTCCTGATAAATTTGTCGGTTATGCATTTATGAATATTTTTGCAGAAAACGCCGCTGGTGAATTAGATAAAGCACTCACAGAATATGGTCTAAAAGGGTTGAAAATCTTAGCTCCGGATTTAGAAAAAAAATTAGATGATAAATCTTTGTATCCTTTATGGGAAGTTGCTGAGAAGCATAAAGTTCCGGTTTTAATACATTTCGGTATATTAGGTGGTGCCGGAGGAATAGCTAAGCATGAAAATATTTCCCCAATAATTTTACATGATATAGCAAGAGCATTTCCTGAAGTTCCTTTTATTGTTCCTCATTTTGGATGCGGGCAGACAAAAGATTTACTACAGGTTGCCTGGGTATGTCCTAATATTTATATTGACACATCGGGAAGTAATCAGTGGGTAAATTGGATGCCTTACAAATTGACCGTAAAAGATCTCTTTAAAAAATTCTATGAAACTGTAGGACCGCAGCGTATTTTATTCGGAACAGATTCTATGTGGTTCCCAAGAGGTTTTGTAAGAAGATACTATGAAGACCAGTTAAGAGACTGTGTAGAAATAGGTATGACTGATGATGAAATTAAGATGATCTTCAATACAAATATTAGAAATTTATTAAATATATAATTACAGATACAGTTAAGCGAAAATGAAAAGACAGGAAATTTTAGATTTATTGTATATCGATCTTGTAAGTACAATGGGATGTACAGATGTAGGCGCAATTGGTTTTGCAGCTGCAAAGGCAGGCTCTTTATTAAAAGATGAGTTGAAAGAAATAAAGCTGCATTTAAGTGATTTGCTTTACAAAAATTCACTTAGAGTCGGTATTCCTGGGACTTATAATTCAGGTGTTAAAAAGGCAGTATTATTAGGATATCTGCTAAAGAATCCTGAAAAAAAACTGGCTGTATTTCAGGATGCTTCAAAAAAAGAGTTAAAAGAGCTTGTTAAATTGGAGGAAAATATACCGTTTAATATCTCTTATGAAAAAAAAGATGATCCTCTTTATATTGATTTAACTCTTTCCTCTGAACAATCTGAAGTTAGAGTATTAATGCTTTATAGTTACGATAATATTGATTCAGTTTATGTGGATAATAAGCTGATATATAAAAATGAACATTCCGTATCTTCAAATAGGAACTCAGGTACACAGTTACCGACAATTGATGAAATATATAATTTTGTTCTAGCAGAAGATGAGACTTTGGATAAATTGGTTTATTATGCTGAAATTAATTACCAGACAGCACTGCTTGAGTTAAAGGCCAAAGATATTGAATTGCCTGATATAACACCCGAAAATATTCATAATGGAGCACCATTTGTCCGAAAATATATTTTGAATGCTTGTAACTTAAGAATGAAAGGCGCTGCTGTTCCAGTAGTAGGTGTCGCAGGAAGCGGAAATTTGGGGATAACTGATTTAACTGCGGTATATATTTTGGGTAAAATGTTGAATGCAGAACCTTTAAAAATTAAAAGAAGTTTAGCTTTAGCTGTTTTGATAAGCACATATATAAAAAGAAAAATGACGCTTCTTACTACTATTTGCGGTAGTGCTTTAGCAGGAGGATCTGGAACAAGCGCAGCTACGGCTTTTCTGTGCGATGGCAATATTGAACAAATAAAAAGTGCGGTTAATATGCTGATTGCTGCTAATGCAGGAACACTTTGTGACGGGGCAAAACAGAGCTGTGCTTTTAAATTGGCTTTCTCAGCAGAGAATGGTGTAGTAGTTGGAAAAATGGCGTTGGATGGCGAAAAGTTTCAATCTGAAAACGGTATCAATAAGGTAAATGTAGAAGATACTATTCAGAATATAGCTGATATTAATAATTATGCTCTGGAAACAGCCCGGGATAAAATATTGGAAATAATATAATAATGGTTAATTATTGATTGTGAATTGTTAATGAATTTTAAAACTTGAATTACTGATTATGTATAATAGTTGTATAGCAAAATATATGTTAGGGAGTTAATGATGTCTAGTTTACAAGAAGAAATAATAAAAAATGATGGAATTGAGTTTCCTGGAAAATCGTTTGCTAAAAATGTATTAAAACCGATTTTTGAAATACAGAAAGAACATTACTTAAAACATTTTATTGATATAACTAAAGCGCATGTTATTATGCTCGAAGAACAGGGGATATTGTCTGGTAGTGAAAAAATATCAATATTTAATGGTTTGAAAGAAATTGAGAAGAAAGATTTAGATTCAATTCAGTATAACCCAAAAATCGAAGACCTTTTTTTCAATATAGAAAAAATGCTGGAAGAATTGATAGGAAAAGACCTGGCTGGGAAAATACATACTGCAAGAAGCAGAAATGATATATGCATCGCTGAATTCAGACTTCGATTAAGAGAAAAAGTAATAGAATTATTTGGCTATCTTAATGAACTTAGAGAACTGTTCCTTGTACTAATTGAAGAAAATATTGAGACTATTATTCCTGCCTATACTCATACACAGCCCGCTCAACCAACTACACTTGCACACTATTTACTCTCATTTTATGATAGTTTGACAAGAGATCATAATAGATTTGAAAAAGCCTATTCTGCCATTAACAGAAGCCCGCTGGGAGCTGTTGCTATTACTACTACAGGATTTAATATTTCCAGAGAAAGAGTGTGCGAACTACTCTGTTTTGATGAACTTGTAGAAAATTCATATGACTGTATTGCAGGGGCTGATTATATGACTGAGCTTGCCTCAGTCTTAATGATTTTAAATACTAACTTATCAAAATTCATAAAAGATACTCTTGATCAATGCACAAATGAATTTAACGGTTTTTACCTGGCTGATCCTTATGTACAGATCAGCAGTATTATGCCGCAGAAACGAAATCCGTCTTCATTGGAACATTGTAGACCAATAATTGGAAAAGCAATTGGTGAGGCTAAAATTGTATTTGATGTTCAGTATAACTCCCCTTACGGTGATATTGTTGATTCAGAGGAGGAACTGCAGGAACATATTTACAGCTCTATTAATTTTACAATCCGTGCTCTTGACGTTATTAAAAATGTCTTTGCATCATTAAAAATAAATAAGGAATTACTGTTTGAACGCTGTACTAAAAACTTTATTACAGTGACAGAACTTGCTGATACTTTAGTTAGAGAATACGGTTTGTCATTTAGAAAAAGTCATCATATTACCAGTCAGATTGTAAAATATTTACATAGAAATAATCTGACTTCAGATGTTATTACTTCAGAAATAATTAAACCGATTCTAGAAAAAAATGTAGATTTTGACATTGATATAAGCGATGAGACAGTAAGAAAGGCACTTGATCCGAGAAATTTTGTAAATAAAAGAAACATTATTGGAGGTCCTGCACCTGTAGAAACAAGAAGAATGTTAAAAAATAGAATTTCTGCTTTTAAACAGGATGTAGAATGTTTGAAATCTAAAGAAAACAGAATCAAACAGGTAGATGCAAATTTAAAAATTTAACCATTATATTGATAACAACAATCAACATACAACTATTAACCAATAACTAAGAACTTAATTAAACAATGATTATCGATATAAAAAATATTCACAACGGTAAAGTTTTCAAAATAAAGGATAAAAATAAAGCTGATATATTCCATTTACTGTGTACTGATAATAATATTTCCAGGAAATCAGTTGGCCGTATTTTGAACATCCGCCCAGCCACTACCTCGAACCTAGTACAGGAATTGGTTGATGATAAACTGGTTGTCGAATCAGATAAAATGAATTCTAAGGGAAGAGGAAGACCGGAAAAAAGCCTGACAGTAAATTACGATATATTTTTATGTATTGCAGTTTATGTTGATTCATATAATCTTAAAGGTGTACTTCTTAACTTTAATGAAGAAATACTTTATTCACATTCAGTTAATATAAGCGAGGATATGGATAATGATTTTTTTATTTCTAAAACAGTCAATCTTATCGAAAATATTCTCAGTTATGTGCCTGAAACATCTGAGCTGATAGGTATCGGTTTTTCATTAACAGGATATCTTGATAAAGATAATAAAATATTGACCTATACTTCCCGCTGGCCTAAGATAAACAATCTCCAACTTGGTATTATTGAAAAAAAATTTGGTTATGAAGTCAGAGTACATCAGGAAGTAAACACACTTCTAAAATATTTCCTTCTTTCTGATAGTAATCTGAAAATTGGCGGAACTGCTATTTTGCATTGGGGCTATGGAATTGGAGCAGGGTACTCTATGGAAGGTAATATCCTGTATCCTAGTACAGGTGGAGCACTTGAGATTGGACACCTGCAGTTTATTTACGATAATCCTATAAAATGTAAATGCGGCGCTTACGGCTGCCTTGAAACTGTAGCAGCAGCATGGGCTTTGAAAGATGAGCTGGATATATTATTGCCAAATACTGTGATCAGTGAAAAGGAGTACACTTCCATTATAAGCAGCAATGAGCTTCATCACATACCTGCAGTGAAAAGAGCTATCGAATATATGGCCGTGGCTTTAAATTATATATATACATTATTCGGACCTCAAAGAATCATATTATCAGGACCTTTTTTTAATAATGAAAATATCTTTTCAGATGTGGCTGATAAATTTACAAAAATTATACCAAAACATTGCTGCTCAAATGTTGAGTTAAAGAAAGTTGATTCTATTTTTGGTTGTGAAGTTTTCGGATGTACATATGATTTATTCGAAGAAAAATTGCAAAAGAAAATGACAAGTCAGTATAATTGGAAGTAAATTTTATTTATAAACATACAATTAGATATCATCTAATTGTATGAAATGTTTTAAGTTTTTTACTAGCTTGCCATATAGTGATATGATTTATGATAAGCAGTAGGATTATTATCAGTTGCATGAGTGACTGTATATATTGCTCCTGCTGCAACTATTATAACAGCAGCTATTGCGGTGGTTCCATAAATAACTTTTTGAAAGTTTTTCATAACCTGTTCCTTATATTCTTATGTGACATGTTTTTGTTAACTGTACATTATGATGTAACATTAAAGAATTACTTTTTTCATCCTAAGATGTATTAAACTGGCATCTTATTTTTACTAATATGATGAGTAGGATTTTCTGATGTTACATTACTATTTGTCGGTGGGTTCATCAAAACAGTCAAGCCCACTACTATTGCTATTGTAATTAATATTGCCGGCATAAATTTATTTAAAATTTTCATTTTTATTATCCTATATTTATTAAACACAGTTATTTCGTACTGTTAATTAAAGTTTGATATTTGAATTCTTTCACGATTTTCTGTTTCAAAAAGCATTTAAGATACATTTAGAATTATTCAATACTAAAAAATTGCATATGAATTTGTATAATGTTACAGCAAAGTTGAGAAAATGTAACAAATTTTGTAATATTATAATTCTAAGGATAAAAAAATATAAAAAAATATTCATATCTAACTTTAAAATTAATTAATAACGGTGTATGTAATTAATGACAAATTACTAAATAAATATTAAATGGGGGAGTGACAGTGCGATGGATAACATATTAAAAGAAGTAAGTGAATGTTTTAGAATATATGGTGATTTTATATCTGCTGCCCCCTACGGATCAGGTCATATTAACTGGACATATAAAGTTACTTTCAATCAGGGAGGGAATGACGTTTCGTATATCTTTCAAAGAATAAACAGTAATATTTTTAAAAATCCACGTTCTTTAATGGACAATATATCAAGGGTTCTTGAACATCAGAAAAAAAAGATGAAAGGTGTCTCTGACATTTCCCGCAGATCTATGACATTAATTCCTACAACTGATGGAAAAGCTATGCACAAAGATTGCTCGGGTAATTGTTGGCGAGTATATATATTTATCGATAAAGCCAAAACTTATGATATAGTTGAAAATGCTGATTTGGCATTTAATGCTGCAAAGGCTTATGGAAATTTTCAGAAGACCTTAGTTGATATTCCCGGAAAAAGACTTAATGAAACAATAATTGATTTTCATAATACACCAAAACGATTCGACGCTTTGGGAAAAGCTCTGAGTGAAGATATTGGAAACAGAGCTAAAGATGTAAAAAAAGAAATTGATTTTATAATGTCAAAAAAACATTTGGCATCAAAATTAATTGATTTGCATAGAGATGGAAAATTTCCAGAACGAATTTGTCATTATGATACAAAGTTGAACAATGTTTTGATTGATGATAAAACAAAAGAAGGTATCTGTGTAATTGACTTGGACACAATCATGCCGGGGTTTGTCATGTTTGATTTTGGAGACTTGCTTAGAACGGCGACAAGTCCCGTGGCTGAAGATGAAAGAGATCTGTCAAAAATTACAATGCAGATGCATATATTCAAAGCTATGGCGAAAGGATATTTATTATCAGCTAGAGATTTTCTGAATAAATATGAAAAAGAGAATCTGGTTTTTGGGGGGTTGTTAATAACATTGGAAAATGCTGTCAGGTTTTTAATGGATCATTTGCAGATGGATACATATTATAAAATACATAGGGAAGGACATAATTTGGATAGAGCAAGGACACAGATTGCTTTAGTTAAATCAATTGAAAATCAATATGATGAAATGAATAAGTTCATCTCAGAATTATGATTTCAGATATATTACAATCTATATTAATATTAGGAATGCAAAAATGAAAATATTAGTTTGCGGTGGTGCTGGTTTTATTGGAAGTCATATTGTTGAGCATTTTCATAATGATGCAGATGTAATCGTTTATGACAGCTTACGAACAGGTTTTGTTGAAAATATAACAAACTTCAATGTTGATTTTATTGAGGATGATATTCGCAATAGAGATGCTGTAAGAAAAGCAATGAAGGGAGTAGATTATGTATTTCTGCTGTCTGCATTGGTAAGTGTTCCTGAATCTATGAAAAATTCTTCTGAGTGTGTAGACATAAATGCCAAAGGTACATTGATTGTTTTAGAGGAAGCTGCCAGAGCAGGAGTTAAAAAATTGTGTTTAAGCAGTACAAGTGCAATTTATGGTGACAATCCTGTTTTTCCTAAAGTAGAAACAATGATGCCTGAACCAAAAAGTCCATATGCTGTTACAAAACTTGATGGAGAATTTTACTGTAATATTTTTACTCAGGAAAAGAAACTGAATACTGCATGTATGAGATATTTTAATGTTTTTGGGCCTAGGCAGGATCCAAAAAGTGCATATGCTGCTGCGATTCCAATATTTACAGCCAATGCAGTGAAAAATAAACCAATATCTGTGTTCGGTGACGGTGAACAGACAAGGGACTTTGTTTATGTAAAAGATGTTGTAGCTGCTAATCTGTTTTTATCTCAGAATGATTCTTCAGGAGTATTTAATGTAGGTTACGGTAGACAGACTACAGTCAACAGTCTGATTGAGAAAATACTCAAACTGACAAATTCTAATTCTATAATAGAATACCTGCCTGAAAGAGCAGGGGATGTAAAACATTCTGTTGCATCAATAGATAAACTCTTATCAAATGATTTTGAATTGAATGACAGATTTGACGAAGGTCTAAAAGTAACAGTAGATTACTTCAAAAATAAGTAATCAGTATATATATCGTTTGGATTATCTTTCAGAGTGATACTTATTTAGTAATAAGTAATTCACACACGATAACTGGAAATGTCCATTGCTGCCAGACAGAGATGTAAGAGTTTTTGGCTAAGAAACAGCAGGCACAACTGTCGTTGTGAACTCTAACTTAACGAAATAATATTTAAAGCTTGCGTCAGAGTTCACGCGCTAGTCGTGAAGTTTTCGTAGGAAGTATATTTAGTATTATGAAAGTAGGCTACTCATACTATCTGCATTTTATGTACAAAACGTACTTGTTTATGCATTATTCTTTAGATTTAATTTGCTAAATATTTTCAAAGATATAGTTTATATCCATTATATGTGGCAGTGTTTTATTTGTGGGGGAATAAAATATGAATCTGATAGTGGAAGATATAATATCTTTAATTCAAAGATTCCCTTTTTACAGATTAGTTAGTTTTTAGGGAGTATATATATGATATCAATATCGGGACTTAATAAAAGTTACGTGGCTAAAGATATAGAAGTACATGCATTGCAGAATGTTGATATTTCTATTAATAAAGGCGAGTTTGTAGCTGTAATGGGAACTTCCGGAAGCGGTAAATCTACATTGATGAATATTCTTGGATGTCTGGATAATAAATACTCAGGTAAGTATATTCTTGATGAAACAAACATTGCCGATTTAAGTGAAGAAGGTCTAGCACATATCAGAAACAAAAAGATCGGTTTTGTTTTTCAATCTTATAATTTACTTCCGAATCTTTCTCTTTTTAAAAATATCGAACTGCCAATGCTGTATGCAAAAGCAGACAAGTTATCCAGAGAAAATAGAGTCAATGAACTCCTGAATATAGTTGGACTCAGCGATAGGGGGAATCATAAACCAAATGAAGCTTCAGGCGGGCAGAAACAGAGAACTGCTATTGCCAGGGCACTTTCTAATAATCCGTCTGTTTTACTTGCCGATGAACCGACCGGTAATCTTGACAGTAAATCGGAGCAGGAAATTATAAATATTTTTAAGAAACTGAATGAGTCAGGTATAACTGTAATCATGGTCACCCATGAACCGTCAGTTGGAGAGCAGGCTAAACGAATAATTAGATTCAAAGACGGCAGTGTTATTTCTGACGGAAAAACGGGGTAATGGGAGATGATCCTCAAGGAAACACTAATTAGCGCATTGGATAACATCCGTCACTCAAAAATGCGTTCATTTTTAACGATGCTTGGAATTATAATCGGCATCAGTGCTGTAATCATTATTTCTTCGATTGGAGCTGGTCAGACATATATGTTTCAAAAAGCCTTTGGGAAGATGGGACAGAATACATTAACGGTCGGAGTTAATCAGAATTATAACGGCGCTACTCCTATTCCTTATAAATTAGCCGGATTATCAACAGAGGATATTAATTTTCTCAAGCAGGATTCTAATATTAAGTATATTTCGCCAACCCAGCTGTTAAAAAATGACTATGATATTGGAATACATATTATAGCTCCTAGACTAAAAGGATATAATAACATTGAATTTAGAGGTGCAGATCCTGATTTTTTTAATATTGTTGGTTTGAATTTTATTCTTGGAAGAAGTTATGGAATCAATTCAAAAACACCGACTGTTGTTATCGGCAGTTCTTTGGCAAAACGACTGTTTAAAACTGAAAATCCTATTGGTAAAAATATTACATTTAAATTTAGTGAATATATACAGGGTATACTTGGTGAATATTCATTCAGAATAGCTGGTGTTGTGAAAAATCCATATGCTTCATTATCGGATACTCAGAATGAAAATAATTTTTTAGTTTATATTCCAGTTAATAAATTCTTAAAAATTACCGGAAAAACAAATATGGATTTGGCCTGGGCCACTATAAAAAACAATGTCAATATTGAAGTTGTTAGGCAGCAGATTATTAGCACATTGTCAAAAATTAAAAATCTTCCTCCTGAAATGTTTCAGGCCAAACCGACTAATGAATGGGCATATAACAAGAATAAGGTAATGGAAAAAGCGAATCTTTTCATTCTCCTGATTGCATCAATAGCTCTTCTAGTAGGAGGTATAGGGATAATGAACATAATGCTTGTCACAGTCTCTGAAAGAACAAAAGAGATAGGGATAAGAAAAGCCATTGGAGCTACAAATGGTAATATACTTTTTCAGTTTCTGATAGAAGCTATAATATTGAGTTTGCTCGGTGGGTTGATAGGTATTGTGCTTGGTTACGGAAGCAGTTTTATCGTATGTGATATTATACATATACCGCCTATTTTAAATTGGTATATAGTAGCTTTATCTGTATGTATATCTATGGCTATAGGAATTGTGTTTGGAATTTTTCCTGCAAAAAAGGCTGCTTTATTGAATCCAATTGATGCTTTGAGGTATGAATAATTATGTTAATCAGAGAGACAGTAAGTAATGCACTGAATAATATAAGAATGTCGAAAATGCGTTCTGCCTTAACTATGCTTGGTGTTATTATTGGTATCAGTGCTGTAATCATTATCGCCTCTATAGGTACCGGTGAATCACATATGTTTAAAAAAGCTTTTGGAAAGATGGGGCAGAAAACACTGATAATTGGTGAAAATAATAATTATACAGGAAAAATACCAATACCGTATGAACTTGCATCTTTTTCTTCTGAAGATATTAACTTTCTGAAGAAAAACCCAAATATACAATACATCTCTCCAATCGAGCAGATCGGAGGTAATTCTATACATATTTTAGAACATAAAATAGATAGAAACAGAGGAATTAAATTTCAAGGTATAGAACCTGATTATCTTAAAATAGTTGGCAGGAGATTAGTAAAAGGCAGATGCTTTCCGATTAATACCAAAATTTATTACACTGTAATAGGTAATTCTCTGGCGGAAAAATTGTTTCGAAATGAAGATCCTTTAGGCAAAATGATTACGTTTAATATAAATAGTCGTTCTAATGGTTATAAGGGCGTATATACATTTAAAGTAATTGGTGTAGTAGAAAATCCTTCAGCTGAATTCGCTAAACTTAGCGGTACTGAAGATATGTCTCAGTATCTTGTTTATATTCCGGCAAATCCTTATTTACAGATTACAGGAAATAAACATCTGGGTTTTGCATATACAACAATTAAAGATAGTGCGAATTTAGATATGGTGAGAGAGCAACTTATAAACAGTGTAGCTAAATTAAAAGATTTACCAGCAGCTATGTTTCAGGCACGGCCAGTTAATATGTGGATATCTGATCAAAGCCAGACTATGGAAAGTGATAATATTTTTCTTATGCTGATAGCATCAATATCACTTTTGGTAGGCGGTATAGGGATTATGAATATTATGCTCGTAACGGTTTCAGAAAGAACAAGAGAAATTGGTATAAGAAAAGCACTTGGTGCAACAAATAATAATATACTGATTCAGTTTTTGATAGAAGCTGTAATTTTAACTTTAATCGGTGGACTTATAGGTATTGTACTTGGTTATGGATGTAGTTTTATAGTAGGAGATATTGTACATATACCGCCGATCTTAAATTGGTCTGTTGTCTTTATATCAGCACTGATTTCCATTGGTGTCGGAATTCTTTTCGGAGTATTTCCTGCCAGAAAAGCAGCACTGTTGAACCCCATAGATGCATTGAGACACGAATAAAATAATTGTTAACGATAAAAAATTTTAAATTTTAATATATTAGGGAGATATTAAAAATGAAAAATAAAAGAAAACCAATTAACATCGCGATATTATTGCTTGTTATTATTTTAGGTGTAATATTCAGTATTGAGTACTTTAGCGGCGGTTCTAAAAAGAAACAGAATATTTACATCGGTATCCAAAATCCAAAAGTCGCAAATATTGAAACAAAAGTTGATTCTCAGGGAAATGTAAAAGCATTTGAACCAATATCTTATTTTACGATAAACTCAATTAAGATTACGAAAACATTTGTCCAGGTCGGAGATAGTGTAAAAAAGAATGATCCTCTTTTTAAAGTAAAAACTTCCGGCGACTACGGTCTTTACAGTACTCTTCGCTCACCTATAGATGGGGTTGTGATTTCAGCTGCAGGGCTTGGTGATACATTTGACTTGGCATCCAAAACTCCTGTTTTCAAAATTACAGATATATCAAAAGTCTTAATAGTATCTCAAATACCTGAAAGCAAAATATCCAAAATTAAAATTGGTGAAAAGGTAAATATTACATCTGATTTTTTTAAAAGAGCTCTATATGGCAAAGTAAACTGGATTTCTTCTGTCGCAAAAACTTTAACAAAAAGCCGTTCCGGTATGCCTTACATTAAAATAAATATAATGGTCAATAATAATAAGCTTGTTTTGAAACCTGGATATAGTGTTAATTTGAAAATTGTTACTGCTTCAGCTAAAAATGCATTGACACTGCCTATAACTACAGTACTTGATATGAATACAAAGCCTTATGTTTATAATATTGATGCCAATAATGTTGTACATAAAAAATATGTTAAAGTCGGTATTATAGGTGCTTATAATGTTCAGGTAAAAGATATAGCTAAATTAATGAAAGTAATAACAGATCCTCCTCAAAATATGAAAGCAGGCGAAAAACTAAATCCAGCATTTATTAAATTCTCAGCTTAGTAACTATATCTTAATATTATGGGTATAATTGGTGAGGTTTACTTTTGATCATGTGCTTCAACATGTTTCAGACAGGCGTTAATTGCGAATAAATTTCCAGTTATAAAATATATTTTCTGAGAATTGGCGGTCAGCATTTGTTTGATAAAGTTTATTTCAGACTAACTAATAATATATTTATTGCTATGATATCTTTGCTAATATATTATTGCCTTGAAATATATTTTGAATTTTAAAAAGGTCTTTTTCAGTTAATGACGGCTTGGATTTTAATTTATATGGTTTTTCCATAAAGTTGTACTTTTCCCGTCCATATTGATGAAATGGCATAAGTTCTATTTTTTTTACTTTATATATTCCTAGTAATTTAATGATTTCTTTAATATTTTCTGGATTATCGGTAAAGTCAGGTATTATCGGTACTCTTACTGTTAATTTTTTCCCTGAAGAAATTGACTGTCTTAAATTTTTTATAACCAGTTCTATATTTCCGTTGCAGGTAGCCTTGAATTTAGATTTGTCAGCGATTTTTACATCAAACATTATATGATCTACAAATTTTATCAATCTTTTATAATTTGACTCAGAGCCTTGTCCTGAAGTTTCAATTGCTGTATGAATTCCAAGCGATTTAATTTTCTTTAATAAAGCAATAGCAAAATCCGTCTGCAGCAATACTTCTCCACCGGAAAGAGTAACTCCGCCACCTGAACTTCTGTAAAATACAGAATCTTTCATAATGAGTTCAATTATTTCTTCTACAGTATATTTTGCCCCTGAAATTTTATACGCACCTGTTGGACAGTTCGTTTCATTTCTGCTGCATTTTATACATCCTATGCATAGGTTTTTATTTATCATTATTTCTGTATGTTTGTTGATAGATTCCGGGTTTGAGCACCAAGGACATTTTAGAGAACAACCTTTGAAAAACACCATAGTTCTGATACCTTCACCATCATGGAGAGAATATCTTTGAATATTAAATATTGTGCCTGTCATAATATCACCAAGACGAATTAATCAATAATAATTATAGGATGTGTGCAGTTCTATTAATGATATCGTTTTGAATTTCAATGCTTAATTCATTAAAGAAAGCACTGTAACCAGCGACTCTTACTACTAAACTGCTGTATTCTTCAGGATGTTTCTGAGCATCTTTCAACATAGTTGAATCAAGTATATTAAACTGAATATGCTGTATTTTAAGCTTTAAAAATGCCATAAGAAAATCTGCAAGCTTTACTTTTCCATTATCACACTGCAAAGTTTGAGGAGTAAATTTGACATTTAATAAACTTCCATTTGTTAGTAAATAATTATCCAGTTTACTTAAAGATTTTAGAACAGCTGTAGGTCCTAGCCTGTCTCGTCCTGTCATTGGAGATAATCCTCCATCTGCCAGTTGCTCTCCGGCTGATCTGCCGTCTGGTGTGGCTCCTACAACTGCACCCAGAGGTACATGAGCTGAAACAGTGTATGATCCAGGAATAAATCTGCCGCCTCTTACATTTTTATATTTTTCTATTTCTTTGCAGTAATATCTTAATATATCAGATCCTATAGAGTCTACTTCATCACAGTCATTTCCATATTTATCGTATTTATTGATTGCGCGTATTTTATTGATTCTTGACTCTTCATCAGGATAATTCTGTTCAAGCTTTTCAATATAATCTTTAAAGTTCAATCTCTTTTCTTCAAAAATCATTTTCTTCAATACATATAGTGAATCGCACAAATTTGATATACCAATTCCCTGTACACCTGAGAAGTTGTATTTAGCTCCCCCTTCATTAATATCCAGCCCTCTATCAATACAACCTTCAATAAAACTTGAAAGCAATGGGGTAGGGGCATATTTTCTGTGCCCTGAATCAACAATATTACTCCCATCAATCATGAGTTTGACGTAATGAGTAATACTATTTTTTATATTCTCTTCTATTAAATCATAACTTATTGAATTATTGTTTTTATGTTTGCTTAAAATACATTCCATAATTTTTACCAGGTTAAGCATGGCAATATCATGCAGCCCGTAGGTTTTTCCAGGGATGGACAATTCAACACATCCAACTACTGAGTAATCTCTAGCATCCTCAAGGCTTACTCCTCTGTTAAGAAATGAAGGTATGATTACTTCGTCGTTGAAAATTTGCGGTATGCCGGTTCCCAGACTTATAACTTCAGTAGCCTTCAGAAGAAAATCTCTTTCAATAAACTCATTTATTCTTACACCAATATTTGGTTGCGGCAACTTTATGTCTGCATAGGCATCCAGACATAGAAACGAAAGTTTATTTACAGCAGATTTACCGCTTTCTGTTAATCCGCCTAACAGCATTGTATATCCTGTAGGAAATCCAGCAAAAAACTTGGCACTGTCACTGCTTCTTATCAGAACTACATCATTTGTTTTTATGTAGACAATTTCCAAAATCTCTTTTAGATAATCTAACTCAATGCCACTTTCTAAATCAGTTTTAAAGTATGGATACATATACTGATCAAACCTACCAAGAGACAGTGAACTTGCATTGGATTCATATTGTAGTATTATGCAGAGAAACCAAAGTAATTGACAGGCTTCATAAAAAGAATTAGGGCGTTTGGAAGCTACATTTTGACATGCTGAACTGATTAGCTCAAATTCATGTTTTCTTACTTTGTCTTCAGTATGTTCTGCATATTCAGATGCTAATTTTGAATATCTTAAAATATGATTTTGTGAAGCTTTGAGGCAGATTAAAGAAGCTCGGAGGAATAAATTATCAGCTTTCTTATCAGATTCATACTCTACTTGATCAATAACCTGCTGCAGACCATTAGTAATTATTTTTTCAAAGTCTGCGATAATGTGTCCCTGTCCTTTATCTGTCTGATTTAAATTTACAATTCTTGATCCCACTGCTTCTTTTATGTCAGGAGTGATTTGAGTAATAATAAAATCCTTTAGGGATTTACCTTTCCAATATGTAAACAGCTGTTCTTTATATATAGTTTTATTTTTTTCTGATATATAAAAGGGATCTTGAGATCTGTTTTCTATACTGTTCAGCTCTTCATTGATCCAATATGGATCCATCTCAGGGGATATAATTCCTGATCTTGGTTTTTCAGTTCTGTTACCAACTATTATTTCGTTATCTCTGATTGATATATTAACATTTTCAAGTATATGAGAAGTAGCCTTGGCCCTTCTTATAATTACAGGTTCTTCTTCAGTTTTTTTATAGCTTTCTGTATAGAGTAGTGCCCTTTCTAGAGAGATTTCCCTTCTTCCTCTGAACATATGTTCAAGTAATTTTATTATTCTTCTTTTCATCATTTGCTTTCCCAATTCTTCCAAAACATAAAAAATTTTACTGAAAATAAATATACAATGTATTATTGATTAGTCAATATTGTTATTGTTTAATATTGTTGTATAGTTGATATATAAGGATATGAAAACAAAATAGCTTTATAAAATTGCGGGTGTGATTATGTTTGCTGAGGAAAGGCTTGATAAAATATTAGAGCAACTTCAGAAGGAAGGAAATGTTTCTGTTAATGAATTGAGTGATAAGTTTGGATTATCAAAAGATGCAATAAGAAAAGATTTACAGAAACTCGAAAAAATAGGAAAGTTGAAGAGAACTTACGGTGGAGCTATTCTTCAGCGTGAAATAGCAAAAAATATAAATATGCTGAATAGGATTAATAAAAATATTGAACCTAAAAAAAAGATTGTTGACAAAGCTTTATTGCTGATTAATAACGGAGAGACAATATTTCTTGATATTTCATCTACAAATATGCTCCTTGCATCTGCTATTGCAGAAAAGGAGCTGAAGATTACAGTCATTACAAATATGCTGGATATAATGAATAAGCTGTCAAATGCAGCACATCTGAAACTTATCGGAGTAGGCGGAGTGTTTAATTGTGCCTTAAACGGATATATAGGTGCTGCGGCAATAGAACAGATAAGAATGTATAGAATGGATAAAGCTTTTATAGGTACTGCTGGAATAAATATAAAGGAGAAAAGCCTTTCAACTTTTGATATTGAAGACGGTATTACTAAAAAATCAATAATAGAGGTGTCAAAGGAAGTGGTCCTGCTTGCAGACAGGAGTAAATTTGATCAGGACGGGAACTATAAGTTCGCAACTTTAGATTGCCTGGACTATGTAGTGACTAATATGAAAATTTCATCAGATGTGAAAGATGGTATTGCAGGTTATGGTATTCAGCTAATCACTTAATACATGGTAAGTTTTATATTATATTTCTGCTGTTGAAGTATTGTTAGGCTTTGTCGTTTTCCGAATCGTTATTATTAAAATCAAAAATGAACGTAAAGAGAATATTATTTTCTTCGGTATTGATGTGGTTTCTGTTTTAATAGTTGTGTGTTCTAGGAGTTTTTGTTATATTCTTCAAAATACTTAATCGCTTTTTTCTTAAAAGCTTCACATTTGCATAATGTTTTTTCTTTTGAATCAGATATTTTAATAACTGGTCTGTTATTACACTCTACCATTTTTAAAACGATTTGAAGAGGCCTAATCCCGATATCATTTGTCAGATGCGTGCCAATACCAAAAATCAGTGAAACATCATTTTTAAATTTATTGTATATTTCAGTAATTAATTCAAAATTTAAACTGTCGCTGAAAATCAATGTTTTTTCTTTAGGATCAATATTATGGTTTCTATAATGTTCTATTACTGTTGTTCCCCATTTGTGCCAGTCTCCTGAATCCTGTCTTAATCCAGAATAATTTTTAGTTAGATTATTGTCAAAATCACTGAGGAAAAAATCAGTTGTATAAGTGTCTGTTAAAGCTATTCCAAGTTTACCTTTGTAAAAATTAAGCCATCTGTTAAGAGCCATTTTATTACTTTCTGCTAAACTGGCAATCCCTGCGTGCGCCATGATCCATTCATGAGCCATAGTGCCTATTGGGGTGATGTTGTATTTCTTAGACAGGTATACATTGCTTGTTCCAAGGAAACCTTTATATCCGGAATCTGTTATCTGATTAATTAACATATCGTGCCATTCTGAAGAGTACCTTCTTCTAGTTCCGAAATCTGAGAATGTTATAATTGAATTTTGGCTGTTAAGATAATTTAATTTATCCAGTAATATTTTTCTCCCGTTATTGAAAGCATGTTCCGGTGAAATAATTGATTTTGAAAATAATTCACTGATAATAGCCAGAACTGGGACTTCAAACATGGATGCATCAATAATTGCCGCTTCTATTTCTACACGAAGCATTTTATTTTTGTCGAGCTTAATATTTATATTATTTCTATTCAGTTTAAAATTTTTTAAATAACTTAAGTATTGAGTTTTTATGTAAGGCAGTGTGTTTAGGTATTCAAGTTCGTCTTCAGTGAATTTTAGATTGCATAAATGGTCAACCTGTTCCTGGATTTGAGTAAAAACATGCGAAAAATCTATGCCTGGAGTTCGGCATATAAATTCATATTTAGAGTTTGTTCTTTTTTCAAAATGCAGAAAAATCTGCTGCATAGTGAATTTATACAGGTCATTGTCTAAAAGACTTTTTATTATAGGTTTCATAAATGAGTAAAAGGTTATTATATTAAAATTGTATGTTACAATATTTTATGGCTGACATGATGTCTAATTTTATAAAGGTTCATAGTCAATTTATTGTTAATCATCAACTATTAAAAAATTTCCTGTTAAGTTGGCTAGATCCATTTCATTGTAAGATAGTTTTACCTTTGAGTCTAACTCCATGTTGCTATCAATTGAAATTCTTGTTTCAAATGCCAGTTCAGGTATAATGAAAGTCCCTCTACTTCCATATTTATCTGCTAAAACGGCTTCCCCTTCCCATTTTCGAGAATCCAGGAATACTAGAGTCCAATGCCTATTGGAAAGCCTCTCTGCAGTTCTTATATCTCTGTTTAATGGTTGGACTTTAGCTATTTTTCTAGAAACAGTTTCTTCATCCATTAAATGTTCATCTTTTAAGTAAGCTCTAAGCTGTTGATGTATTAATAAATCAAGATATCTTCTTAAGGGACTTGTAGTTTGCACATAAATATTTAAACCTAAACCTGAGTGCTTCTCAGGAGTCGTCTGAAGTATAGCAGGTTTTAATTTTTTTCTACAGGCAAACATTTCAGACAGTGCGTTTGAAGTAATATTAATTTCTTCTCTTACATTTTGAGTAGCAAAAGGAATGTAAATATTATTTTGAATAGCAAAATTACCCACAGCTTCTCCAGTCATGAGCATTGCATTTACAACCATATTTCTGCTTGCCAAAGGTAGTACAGGGCTGAAAACTATATCCTTATCATCCAGTTTTATTTTTACTTCAGGAAGATTGATTTCTACAGAATTATTCTCAATTCTTTTATTTTTGAATTTCTGTGTTATTTCATATATTCTGTTTAAAGGCTCGTTGTCTATTTGTTCATTTGCTTCTTTGTAGCTCAATCTGGTTACTTTTATCCAGCTTGGAATTATTTTTTCTATTATAGAATTTGATTTATCATCAAGCTTTATTTTAAATGATAGGGCAGGGGAAATATCAGTAAGACCTAACCCAAGAACTTCAGTAAGCTTTTCAGGCAGCATGGGAACTATTTTTTCCGGCATATATAAATTGGAACCGCGTTCAATAGCATATTGGTCAAGTTTGCTTTCAGGGGTAACAATAGATGCTACATCAGCAACGTGAACCCAAAGAGAGCCATCTTCATAGCTTAGTGCATCGTCAGGGTCTGTGCATCCCTCGTCATCTATTGCATAAGTAGAGAGGTAAGTGAGGTCACATCTTTCTTCTGTAGGGAGTTCAGGTATTTCTGGTATGGTTTTAGACGTTTCTAAAATATTGAATCTTTGTGGGTAGGGATTTATATAATTATTCCAGAATTTAGTATTTAATAATAGAAAATGTGCTTTTTCAGGAATTTGCTCCTGATTCAGTTCCTGCATTAAACGACTTGTAGAAGTTTTACCTAATGCAACCTGTTCAATTTCTCTCATATATTTTGAATCTTCAGGCAGTATTTCTCCATTTTTTATTCTTTCCAATAGCTCTTTTTTATCCAGTTCGGCATTGGCTTTAGACTCTTTTTTAGACAAAGATTCCTGTATTTCCTTCTTGGATCTGGCTTCAATATTATTAATGTCTCCTTTGAAATAAAGGCCATCTGAAAGCAGTTTCCATGCAGACCATGCTGAATATGGTGTATTTTTATCAAATATTAAATCTGCAAGCTCTGATAAATCTACACTACTTTCTAGGAGCAGTTCCCATGCATCTTCTATATTATCCTTAGATGCTGAAAGTTTATCGAGATTGTCTAAATTTTCTATTGGACCGCTGTGTATTAAAAGTAAATCTTTACTTCTGACCCGTTTTTTATTTTTATTAGGTAGTTCTATTTCTATTTTATCGCTGATATTTTTTATTATCGCAGGATTATTTTTATAAAGAACAAGGCTGTTTGACTTCATACTCATAGCTATAGTGATCCGGATTTAATTATTTTATTGTATTATAGTTAATTAAAATTCAGTCATTTTTAATATAATTCAAATATTAAGTGATATTATTTTCTTTTGTAGAGACAGAATTGACATGTTTGTAAAGTCTTGAGTTTAAAATTTTACCATATTAAGCTGCAAGTTTTATATGTTGAGTAATATATACAGATACTACAAAGGGTATGAAAAAAATTCATACCCTTTGTTTTTACTCCCTATCCCGAACTATTTGTCCAGTACTCCACCTATCCCCAGATGTCCCAAATTTTACTCTCCATCCCCCAAACTGCCCCGAACTTCCTATCCTTTTTTTGTCCACGCCTTAAAATATGTTTAATAATTATTAAAACTATTTTTTTGTGCAATATAATAATGTTTTTATAAGTATATTGTGCATATTGGATAAAGAATAAATTAGAAATGCTATATGTGCACATTAGTAAAAAAGATAAAATTTATATAAAACAATATTGCAAATTATATAAGGCGTTTTATATTGAAATCGGTGAGGGTTTCTGTAATAATTCAAATCTCCCTATCCCCACCACATTTGTCCCAATATTACAGAAACTTTTACCTTTTCTAAATTCAATTTATTTATATACTGCTAAAGATTTCTGATTTAATTCAAGTTATTTTTTTTTATTCATTATTGTTTTATTTTGCGTTGATAGTTGTGGATAAGTATGATAAGTATTTAACTTTGATAATGTTGATAATGTTGATAATGTTGATAATGTTGATAATGTTGATAATGTTGATAATGTTGATAATGTTGATAATGTTGATGGTTTTAATTTATGAATATTGCTTATATAACAAACCTTGGGGAATCATCCCTTATAAATCTGCTGAGTGAAAATTTTGATGAACATGTAGTTTTTGGTTCTCTAAAAGATTTTTACATACAAAGTAAAAAGTTTTCTTCGATACTTGTTCAGGGATTTTCTAATAAAGAATTTCTTGGCTTCTTGCAAGTAATTAGAAAAGATAATAATTATTTTTTAACCCCAGTTTTTTCTAAAGAGAAAGAATATGAACTCACATGTGGAAATATATTAAATATTGAACAGTGTAAAGAAAAAATAAGAGTAGTCGATTTATTATCAAAAGAGTTGACTGTTAAAGAAAATCTTGACTGGAAAGATAGATTTCTGATGTATCTTTATACTCGAAAAGAAACAATTTTAAAACCTGAAATAGATGATAGCCACGATATTTTTTATCACTATCCTCTTATTGAGATTTTTGCTAATGAAGAAGATAATTATTTTTACTATCTTGATTCATTAGCGGAGCAAAATGTTATTCAAAAAACTACTTTAGTGGATAAGCTTTTCTGCTGTCCCAAGTGTTTTTCAGCTCATCTTAAATTTACTGATTGCTGTCCCAACTGTAACAGTATAAATATAAAGCAGGCAAAATTTATTCATTGTTTTTCATGCGGTTTTGTTGCCCCAGAAGAGAAATTTGAAAAAAACAGCAGGTTTGTTTGTCCTTCCTGCAATGCTAAATTAAAACTCATTGGAGAAGATTATGACAGGCCGCTTGAAAGCGGAGTTTGCAATGATTGCGAGGAGTATTACATAGATAGCAAAATTGAAGTTACATGTATAAGCGAGATGGTGAAACTTTCTTCAGAGGATCTGATTAAACGTAGTATTTATGAGTATAAACTTACAAGTTTTGGACTAAATCAGATAAAATACGGTATAGTTAATTTAACTTACTTGATAGTAGATGATTCAAATTACGTAAGTGTTGAATATTTTAATTCAATATTAAGCTGGTTTATTCAGATGAATCTAAGATATCAAGATGAAATTTTCAGTATGATTGCTATAAAAGTGATGACACTTTCAGAGCATATTAATTATACATTATTGTCTGAACTTTCAAAAATTCTGAGAAATATGCACAGAAACACTGATTTTGTCGTAAGGATTGATAATAATATTATTGTATTTATATATCCAAAAGTAAATTCAGATGGTGTAAATATAATCAAAACCAGACTAGATGAATTTTCCAAAAGTATAAATAATAGTCAAGAAAGCTTAGATATAAAAATAGAATGTTTTACATCAAATAAAGAAAATGTGAAGGATGAATCGGCCAATACTCTAATATCTAATTTAATCTCAAAATTATGATAAATATCTTATATGAGATATATTATTTTCTATTAGTGTATTTGAATACTGAAGAATTTTGGAAAGTCTATGTGACATTTTTTCCATTTGTACTCTGTATAGAAATACCTTTATATTTAATAATAATTATTTCATATTTAAGAATATTTTATAGTGATATTTTTTCTTCTATAAAAAAAATATCAGTTTATCATCCGAACGTAACATGTATATTGACTTGTTACAATGAAGGAAAAGACGTAATTTATACCATAAAATCTCTGATAGAACAGCTATATCCTGGAAATATTGAAATATTGGTGATGGTTGATGGTGCTAATATCAATAAATTAACTTATGAAAGTGCTTCAAAGTTTGCTAAAGAGTATCATTTTCATAATAAAAGAACTTCAAGGTATATAAAAGTAATACCTAAAAAACAACGTGGAGGCATGGTATCTTCCAATAACCTTGGTTTACAGCTTGCTAAAGGGGAAATAATAATAAAAATGGACGGAGATTGTTCTGCAGATAATGATCTTGTCTCATGTGCTGTAGCTACTTTTTCTAACCCTAATATTATTGCTTCTTCAGGTAACATTAAGATTAGAAATTCAAAAAAATCGATTGTTACAAGATTTCAGGCAGTAGAATATATGATAGGATTGCAATTATCTAAAACAGGATTAGCCGGAGTAAATATGTTGAATAATATCTCAGGCGGATTTGGTATTTTTAGAAAAAGTTTTCTAAAGAAAATCGGCGGTTGGAAAAATGGAACTGCTGAGGATTTGGATTTAACTACTAGGATAAAAGGTTACCTTAAACAATATCCTCACTTAAGAATAATTCATTCGCATCAGGCAACAATACATACAGATGGGCCTGATACATGGGTGAAGCTCTTCAAGCAGCGCTTACGCTGGGATGGTGATATATCCTATCTTTATTTTAAAAGATATCCAAAACTTCTAACACCAAAAAATATGCAATGGAAAAGTATTTTTGCAATTTTGTGGTATGATTTTTTCTTCTGCTTATGTGTACCTTTTATGACAATAATTTATACAATTTATCTATTTTTTGCTTTTTCTTTAGGTTTTGCTTTGACAATGTTAATTGTCACTTACATTTATTATTTGTTAACAACTATAATACTTTTTACCATTTATATTTTATTTGCATCTGAAAGAAAGGCTAAAGATTTTAAATTTATAGTAATGATACCTTTCATGCCTATTTATCAGTATGTTATGAGAATATGGACTGCGGTTGCTACTGTTTTTGAACTCACATTATCCACACATAAGGATAGCAGTATGGCTCCATGGTGGGTAATAAAAAAAACACATTAATATTTTATTATATTTCAAAAGGATAAATATGGGATTAAAGCTAAAAATAAAGGAAAATAAACTGGATCAGAAAGTTAAGTATACCCCTGGGAAAAGGCATATATCAAAAATTTATTGGTATATACTAATCCTGTTAATCATATCGCCCTTTATATATTTAGGTTCAAAAATATTTGTTGATACTTTCATTGAAATAGGAACAGGCTATGTGACTTTTGATGATAAAATAGTAAGAGCACCCAGTGACAGCTATGTTGAAGAAATTTTTATTAAAGAGCATGAAACTGTAAAAATAAACCAGCCTATTGCTCAACTATTTAATCAGAATATAGAAAATGATTTAAAGTATCATAATAATGAATTACTAATACTTAATGATAGAAAAAAGAAACTGCTAAAAAACCCGCAATTGCTCTATTTAGCAAGTATGAAACAAAAAGCAGAAGATCACTTAAAAAAAACAAAAAAATATCTAGATACAATGGAAGATCTCAGGCGAAGAGGGCTTGGAAAAATACAGGAAGTTCAGCAAGGACAGAGAGATTTTGATGAAGCAAGCCAGCAGGTTCATGAAATTGAACGTAGAATAGAAGCGAAGCATCTAGAGCGTAAATTACTTCTTGAAACTGACATAGATAGAAGTATCCGCCGTAATTACAACGAAATTAAAAAACTTAATATTTCTAAGGGGTACTTAAAAGTTACTGCTCCAGAATCCGGAGTTGTAGATGCAATATATGCAAATGAAGGGGAATTTCTAAGAAAAGGTCAAAGTATTGCACATATCGTAACAAAAAAGAATATGAAAATTCTTGTATTTTTAAAAGCATCTCACTTTTCTAAAAAAATAAGAAAAGGGCAGGGGGTGACAATTGTTCTTCCTGACAACAGAAAGCTCAAAGGAAAAGTTTTAGCAAATCCCATACTAGCAAAAATTGAACCGAATACTTCTAATTTGGTTAGAGATGGGAAAAATAAAATATTAGTAACAATAGTTCCAGATCAAGATTTTCCTTTAGAATGTAAAATTTTTCATTTACCGGTTAAAGTTTACTTTTAGATGGTTAAGCCGTTTAGTTGCAGTAACTAATGATTAGATATTGATTTTTCTTGCTAATGTTGCAATGGATGTTGGTGAATATTTATTTAACTTTGTAGATTCATTATCCCACCAGTCTTCGTATAAATCTGAAATAACAAATCCTGCTTTTGTCTGCCCACCAATTTGAGTTTCCAATGAGTGGCTGAATTCGAAGGCTAATTTGTTTTTTTTCAGCTTTGCCTGCTGTTCTTTGGTTAAACTGTCAATATCCGAATATGGAAGTTTGTATTTTACTTTATAATTACCTGTTTTATCAGCTTCAAAATGATCAAATAAATAGAAAGAAGGATTCATAAAACCGGAGAGTAGTCTGCCACCGAATTTTAGTACTCTAAAACACTCATTCCATACTTTCGTTATGTCAGGAGCAAATACATTTGAAATAGGGTGAAAAATTATATCAAAAGTTTCATCAGGAAAATGAGATAAATTTGCCATTTCTTCCTGTATTATTTCGATTTTAAGATTTTCTCTGTCAGCTACCAATTTATCTTTTTTAAGTTGCTCTGATGATAAATCAAGACTTGTTACAATTGCACCCGCAGCAGCGAACACTGGTGCCTGCTGGCCTCCACCGGAAGCTAAGCAGAGTATTTTTTTATTTTTAATGTCCCCAAACCAACTTTTGGGAACATTTTTATTTGGAGTCAATATAACATTCCATTTTCCATTTTTTGCCTGTACAATGGTTTTATGATCTACAGGAATGCTCCACCTTATACCTTCTTTAGATTCTTTATCCCAATTTTTTTGATTATATTCTATTATATCCATATTAATTTCCCCCGTTAACATTGCATTGGCAGAATATAAAATTTATCCTGAAACTGAAAAGATACAAATAAAATATTATTAACAATTAATAATGATTTGATGAACGATTTATAGTTCAAATATATTTTTATTTAAGATGTAGCAATAAATACATAAATAATTAATAATTAAGTAAACTCCATTTTAGTATTACAAATGATATTTTATTGAGGTTGTTTATTATGAAAAAAAGCCTGAAGTTTTCACTTTTAACATTGATGATCCTTTTTATGGCACAGTTTAATCTTAGTGCAGAAAGCACACCTGTCAAATTCTGTCTCTGGCCTCCTGCAAATGAACCTTACTTCTTTGGAATAATTGATAATTCAGTGAATTTAGGATTTCCTGATATCGATAAAGTTTACGGATTGAATATAGGGCTGATTAATTTTGCAGACGAGGTAGTCGGCGTTGATTTCGGCTTATTCGGCTCTGTATCGAAAAATGTATACGGAATTAAAGGAGCTCTGATATCTAACGGAGAGACGTTGAGTGGGTGTGAATTTGGAATAGCTAATCTGGAAAATAAGGCTTCAGGTTTCCAGCTTGGTATATACAATCAGGCAAGTAAATTAATAGATGCATTTCAGCTGGGATTAGTTAACAGAGCATATACCGGCAACGGATTGCAGATCGGCGGAGTTAATATTATGGAAAATGGATTTCTGGGAATATTCCCTGTTTTTAACTTCCCGGCAGACTGGATTTTTCCCAAAGATACCATTTACTAATACGAACAGCTTATGAGGCTAACTCAAAAAGGTAAAATAACTATATTAACAGCTTCAGTTGTCTGCATAGTATGTTTTACCTATTACACAATATTACATATTATGTTTTATAATGAAGTAATACCTTCGAGTTTAGATGTTTTATCTGATCATACATTGCGCGTGGGAATTAAAATCACTGAGATTTCTTCTTATTTTTCTGCACTGAGCCTTTTAATTCTACTATATTATTCTATTAAGAAAGCTTACATAAACTACAAAAGGCAGGTAAGATATAAGTTTTTTATTTGCTCCACATTTTTATATTTAATCTACTTACTATTTTATAATCCTATTGGTTTATTGTTTTTATACAGGCATCCTATTATAGTGACTTATGTGATATTTTGGAATATTGTACATTTTATAGTAATTGTTTATACTATTATTTTTATACTAAAGACGTTGGGAGAATAAAAACTTATTCTTATGTTAGAAAATAGAACAAAAATTACCATTGATGCATACAACAAATGTGCTCCTGTTTTTGCAAAAATATTTAAGAATTATAGACGGTATCAAAATATTCTTGTTAAATTCCAAAATAAATACTTAAATAAAGTTTCATCAATATTAGATATCGGGTGCGGTTCAGGCAATAACTCAAAACTGCTGTTTGATCTTAACAATAATTATCACATTACAGGTGTCGACCTTTCTGATAAAATGATTAAATTGGCTAAGATAACTGCACCTCATTGTATTTTTGATGTACAGGATATTCGGGAGCTGGAATTTCAGAATAAATTTGATGCTATTATATCGTCATTCAGCATAGTTCATTTAACAAATGAGGAAACAATTTTCTTATTCCAAAAAATGAATGAACTTTTAAACATTGGAGGATATCTGTATTTAAGTTTTATGTCCGGTAAAAAACCAGGTTTTGAAACAACAAGTTTCTCTAAGAAATTCTTCTATTTTAATTATTTTGAGAAAGATTATATTATAAATAAATTAAAAAAATCTTCTTTCAATATACTTGATGTGATAAAAGAGGATTATAGAGAATCAAATAATACTTTCACAAATGAATATTTCATTTTTGCCCAGAAAAATAATTAGAATAAGCGTAAAGCATTGTTCTATTATAAAGCATACAAGAAACAGAAAATTTTAAATAACTATGAAAAAACTCAATATTATAGGCTGTGGTAATGTCGGTAAAACTCTGGGCTTTTTATGGTCTAAGGGAAAAGTTTTTGAAATAGGGGATATACTGGACAGTACATTGGAAAGTTCTCGCAATGCTGTAGACTTTATAAAATCCGGTAATTCTATTTTAAGTTTAGATGAAATGCAACCGGCGGATATTTTTTTAATATCCACTCCAGATGATAAAATATTGAACTGTTGTCAGGAACTTATTGAATCTAAAGTTTTAAATTCTGAAAATATAGTTTTTATATGCAGCGGATCTATTCAGTCCAGCACTCTTAAGATCCCTAAAGAAAAATGTATTTATACAGCAAGTATCCATCCCATTAAAAGTTTTGCTGATCCCAATATATCCATAAATACATTTACAGGAACATTCTGTGCATCGGAAGGGGATAAAGACGCAGTTGAAATTTTAACTGATGCTTTTCAGAAAATTGGAGGAAAGGTGTTTTCTATAGATTCAGAGTTTAAAATTTTGTACCACTCCGCTACTGTGATAGTGTGTAACTATTTAACAGCTCTTTTGGAATACGGTACTCAAACATTCATAAAATCAGGTGTTGATAGAAAAACAGCGCTGAAGATCATGGAACCGCTTGTACAGGGTACAGTTGATAATATTTTTAAATTTGGTACTGTTAAGGCTCTTACAGGCCCAATAGCAAGAGGTGATTTCAGTATTGTTTCCAAGCAGTTGGATGCACAGAATAAATGGAATATTGATTATGGAAATCTGTATAAAGACCTTGGCAAAGTGGCTTTAGGATTATCTAAAAAACAGGGAACGACATCGAATAAAAATATAACAACATTATCAGAAATCCTGAATTAATGTATTTGTGTATAGCATTATACGAATAATTATATATATAAATTATAAATATTATCTTTTTTTATGTATTCCATAGCTTGCGAAAAAAGTATATACCATTATATTTGTAATTGACTTTTATTATTAAGTCGGTAATTTTAACGCCAATTAGATTGGTAAATTTTTTTAAGGAAGAAGTAATATGGCAGCACGCGTAGAAGGAACCGTAAAATGGTTCAATGATGAAAAAGGTTTTGGTTTCATCGAGCAGGAAAGTGGAAAAGATGTATTTGTTCATTTCAGCGCAATTAATTGCACTGGTCGCAAAACACTTCATGAAGGACAAAAAGTTACAATGGAAGTTGGGCAAGGTCAAAAAGGACTACAGGCCAGCGACGTTACTCCTGCATAACTGAGTTTTTTCATCACCGGAATTTAGAGGATTTGTCATATTTTTTACTTCCGGTGTTTTTTTTGCCTTTTTTATGCGTGGAATCTTCTTACTTGAACGACAAGTGATTCTAAAAGCCTCATCTGATTAGCAGAAAGTTCTCCACCGTCGCAATCCATAGATACATAAGGCATATCATTCATATTTACTATTGAACGTAATACTGCAGCTGAATTCATAGCTGGTTGACAGTTAAATGTTCCTAAGTTTATCATTCCGTCAAAAACACTGTTTTTAATCGTATTTAAGTATCTACCGACTGTAATACTGCTTTCTGTCATTGCATTATTTGTTATATATTTATGTCCTTCTATGGCTAGGTCTTTAAAACTTATATATTCATCAAATAATAAACCTGACTGTCCTAAAAATTTTCTATATTTTTTTATAATAAATTCCAGATATGTGATAGATAACCTGGCTTCAGCTGCTTTTAAAGCATTATTACTTTTAGGCTTTGAGCATAATATATTTTTAATAGAGTTCTGAAATAATGAAATAAAATAATGCATATATTTAAATTGATTTTCAGGATCCAGTATATTATTAGATATACAATATTTATATAACTCTTCACATTGCATTGAGATTATCCCTTCAGTAATATCAATCTGTTTGACAATGATACTTTGATTCTCAAAATACTTTGTTACAGGATGATGATCGAAAAGAATATTTAATCCTCCGAAAATAAGAATTTTAGGTACGTCTTTTAATTTACATTTACGAGGGATTTTTGAGAGCTTATTATTCCAATTTCTAAGTGACTTAATCAAAGCTGAGTGATTAATCTTAGCACTATTGATAACTTCTTCAGTAACCTCATCAAATATCTTTAGTGCATCCATCCTATCTTTTGCTACACATTTCAGTGCTGATTTTGCTTCTTCAATCATATCTGATATATAAAATATAGAAGTAAAATCTTTGAGAAAGCCTAACCCCTTTCCAAAATAATTATGCTTTTCATTAAGACTCATACAGAAAATTGCATTTCTAATCTTATTTTTTTCAGTAAAAGTATCAAAAATTAACGGCCATGCACCAATTTGACATGGACCGCCGTTATTAGGTGAATAGTATAAGCTGATTTCATCATCATCCCTTGTACATAAATCTGTATAAATTGATCCGGCAATAGCATTCATCGGCAGACATTCTTTCCCTGAAGTAATATATCTCGCTGCCTGTAGGACAGCAGAGTCTGTTTTACCGCAAATTCTAAAGTTGAATCCTCTTTTTTCAAAAAAACTTTTAGCTAAACGACTTAGATAATAACTTGTATCAATAGGCCAGACATGAGTTATTCTAGGTGATGAAAATGGTATATGGTGACCATAACTGTCAATAATATTTTTTTTTGTAATTTTAGCTGGTCTATATTTATTATCAGTCATATTGAATCTATTTTTTAATGGTTCATTTTGATTATTTCCAGGAAAGCTTCAATTCTTGTTTCTACTCCTGCATGAGCTGTATGTGAATCTATTTCCAGATAACAGAAAGGTTTTCCGGACAACTGCGTTTTTATTTCATGATATACTGAAGCATCAGGACCGCAGGAGAAACAGGAAATAAAGCAGATATAATAATTAGGTTTTTCTTTAGCATACTTTACCGCATTCACGAGCTGCTGTGTATAATGCCAGCAATTATCAGGATGAACAGAAACAGATCCGGATAATACAGGAAGCACATCTGAAGAAACCACATTATATCCTTTGCTGATAATTTTTTGAGGGATGGACAGGTTTACATTTGAGGCAAATGTAGAATAAGGTCTTCCCATAAAAATAATTACAGGCTCTTTTTTAACAGACTCCAAAATTCTAAGTGCCTGATTTTTATAATCAGTAAGATAGCTATTATAATATTTTAATGCATTATTGAAAGCATTCTCAGCTTTGTTTTTATCAATGTTCAGCACTTTGCAAATACGTACTATTTCTGATCTGGAAGTATTAATCATTCTTTCGGAAATACCGATATGAGGGGATAATATTTTATCTTTTGAAGATTCAAAAACATTTTTTATAATTCCTGATATTACAGATGTGGTAGCGCAGGTATAACTGCGTGTATAACTGTTTTCTGTATCCTCTACTTCCAACACATCGGGCAGAAAAATATAATCAGTATTTTTATTTAAAATAGAATAAACAGCGCCATGTACCAGCTCCCCAGGATAACAGATTGGAGCTAGTGTTTTGTTATTGCCCTCATTTATGGGGTCACCTAAAATTACATTATAACCTAGTTCATTTATCAGTTTTGCATAAAAAGGAAAAAGCTCATAAGTAGATAAAGCTAGAGGGAGTCCTATGCTTTTTTTGATACTTTCAAGGTTAACATCACCGTATTTATCGAACATTAATTCATTACGAAGTTTAATTAAGTTATTTCCTTCTTTATTATTTTTGCCATGTCTCTGATTATCAAACTTTGAACATAAGCCTCCGAACGGGAAACTTTTTCCTCTAACGTTAATTTTCTTAATTTCGCACATGTTTTTGCAGGATTTGCATGTGAAAGTACCTGAAGTTGTTAATTCAGTGTGAAGTATCTCAACTAAATTATATTCCTGTTCAACAATTATATTTTTTTTCATTAAATCAATAACTATCAGAGCTGCACCGACACAACCCATTAATTCAGGTTTTGCAGGTACAACTACTTTCCTGTCTGTTCTTGAAGCTATTGCCAGAGCTACAGATTTATTAAGTGCAACACCTCCTTGGAAAAAAATTGTATCGCCAATAGATCTGCCGTTAACTAGGCGGGAAATATAATTATCAGCAATTGAATAAGCTAAACCCGCAACAACATTATTTATTTCTGCTCCCTGCTGGAGAGCATTTCGTAAATCTGTATTTATAAAAGCCGCACATCTTTCACCAAAAACTATTGGAGATTTTCCTTTTAAAGCACAATTACTAATTTCTGTGAAAGGTATATTCATATCTATTGCACAGGTTTCCTCCAGGAAGCTGCCTGTACCTGCCGAACAACCATCATTCATTACATAGTCAACAGGGGTACCATTAATAAGAGATACGTATTTTGAATCCTGACCACCTATTTCAAAAACTGTATCAACTTCAGGCAGTTCTGATATAGCAGCTTTGGCATGAGCCAGTATTTCATTACAGGCATGACAGTTATTCAAATACACAGATACAACTTCTCTTCCTGAACCTGTAACTGATGCCTGAATTATATTTACTGTTTTATTACCTATTGCTTTTATCAGAGCTGTTAAGCATTTTTTAGTAGCTTCAACAGGATTCCCATTAGTTCTCAAATAACAATCTGCATCTACACTCATATTATCTACGTTAAACAGAACAGCTTTTGTTGTTGTGGAACCTGCATCAATGCCCAGTATATACTTTACATTCTCCTGAACAGTTTTATCACTTATATCACCAGGTCTGAAATCTAAAAGATGTTCAAAATCTTTTAAAGGTTTGTGCCTTTTGAAAAGTGATCCTCCATCCTTAATTAACTCTACTAATTGATCATTGTTAGTATTTTTTGTATTATTATTCAGATCAAATGATATTAGTGAAGCTCCAAAAGCTTCTATATAGTGGCTTTCTGGTACAGTCATTATGTCTGATCCAGATAGCAGTGATTTTAAATCTTCAATAAAAGGAGTATTCAAAGATAATCCTCCTGTCAGCAGAATTTTTTTTGAAGACCATCTGGATGAATCAATCAGCTTTGAGACTTTTTTGGCTAAATCATAGACTAGTGAACGAGCAATATCTTTGGGAAAACATTCTCTCTTGTTCAGCTTATGTGTAGCATCGGATTTACAATGAACTGAACACCTTGTAGCTATGTTGACTTTAAGTCCATTTTTGCAATCTGATAGCCCTTCATCTAAAGAGTATCCCATTCTCTGAAATTGCTGTATTACAAATTCGCCTGTGCCGGCCGCGCATTTTGAAGACGAAAAAATATTTTTTATTATACCGTTTTTAACTGTATAAACAACAAATGATTCACCTCCAAGTGCCAAGATCATATCCAAATTCAATTTATGTTCTTTAATAGCCCGTTCTACACATTCTGTTTCAGGATGATAGCAAACTTTTATAAAATTTTTAGTCAAGTGGCCGGTAATAGTAACATTTTTAATATTATTAGGATAATCATTGATTATTTCAGATAACTTGCCTTTGGGATTACCTTCATGGCGAATTACTTTAAATTCACTGGTGCCATCAGTATGAATTCGGTTCCATTTTACAGCAACAGAACCAACTTCATAACCATCATAATTTTCTGGTTTTATGTTCATAAATAACAGATTGATAATAGTTTATCTTGTTTAAATGCTTGATTAATTATTCCTGTTCTTCATCGATTAAAGTCCGTAACAGGTTAATGATATCGAATCAGACATACTATTTATAATTCAACATCTAATTTATTAAAATGGTAACTTACTTAAATCTACATTTCCACCAGAAATTATAATGCCGATTTTTTTTCCGGAATATCTGTTTTTTTCTCTTAAGAGTGCAGCAAGTGCTACTGCGCTGGAAGGCTCAACTACAATTTTCATTCTTTCCCAGATAAGTTTCATCGCTCCTGAAATTTCATCTTCTGCAACTCTTATAATGCTGTCAACATACTTTTGAATGATAGGAAAGTTAATATTTCCAAGTTGTGTTTTTAATCCGTCAGCAATTGTATTAGTAGTTTTATTGCTTTCAATTTTACCGCTTTTTAATGATCTGTATGCATCGTCAGCTTCAAAAGGCTCTCCACCTACAGTATGACAATTATTAGAGAAAAAATGTGATGCTAATGCAGTCCCAGCAATAAGCCCACCCCCTCCTACAGGAGTGAAGACAAAGTCCAAATCAGAATAATCTTCAAGTAGTTCCATACAGGCTGTTCCCTGACCCAGTATAACATCAATATTATTTGATGGATGAATAAATGAAGCGCCCTTTTCTATTTCAATTTTTTCTGCTGCAGCTTCCCTGGCAATAAGATTCGGTTCACATTCCAGTATTTCTCCTCCATATCCTTTGACTGCATCTTTTTTTACCTGAGGTGCTGTCAATGGCATTACAATATATGCTTTTACTCCCAAACTTCGTGCAGCCAGGGATAGTGCCTGGGCAAAGTTTCCGGATGAATGAGTAACTACGCCTTTAGATCTCTGTTTTTCTGTAAGCTGTAGAATAGCATTTGTTGCCCCTCTCATTTTGAAAGCTCCCATTCGTTGAAAGTTTTCGCATTTAAAATACAGTTCGGAGGATGCTATCCCATTTATCATTCGTGAAGTTAGAATCGGTGTTTTATGTATATAAGGAGCTATGCGCTTATAACAGTTTATTAATTCAAGTTTTTTCATTGCAGAATTCTTTTTAATTAGCTGGTGTAAAAAATAAATTGATTAACAATCAAGACAATATGTAAAACAACATAAAATAATAATAACTATATACGATGTATAAGTTTTGTCATCTTTTCTACTATAATTATATGATATAAGAAAACAATAATTGATACAAACAAAGGAATTTTCAAATGATGAGAAAAATCATTCTAGTGTCATTTTTAACTCTTTGCTGCTGTTTATCCTATGGACAAACAAAGAAATTTCGTCATATATTAATTACAAATGATGATGGTTTGCAAAACTTTCAAGAAAGATTAACGGCATTGGCAAAAGCTGTTAATAAAGTTGCAGATCGTGTTTCAATTATTGTTTCAGATGTTGATAGATCAGGAACATCTAATTATCTGGGTGTAGGAAAAATTGAAACAGTTTATGAAATAACATGTGTTGGCAAATCCCAAGAAAAAGGTGAGAACATAACAGCATATACTATACTAAATTATCCAGCAGATTGTGTTGCTCTAGGATTATCAGGTTTCTTTGGAAAAGACAGACCGGACTTAGTCTTATCCGGTATTAATAGTGGTTCAAATATTGGACCGGACTGGTTTGGTTCAGGAACTGTTGGTGCTGCGAGAATGTCAGCCTTCCTTGGAGTAAAAGCAATTGCTTTTTCCGGTTTTGATAGTGGAAATAAAATATCATATACAGTTATACCAAATTGGATAAAAGAATTCATTTCTTCTGATTTTATTGACAATATGGGTAAAAATAATTACCTTACAATTACATTTCCGACGATACCATTCGATCAAATAAAAGGTTCAAAAATTGCAGAAAGAAAAATATCCTCATATATATTATCTCCTGAAGAAATAGTAAATTATCCTAAAGTGCATGCGATTTATAAAAAAGAAAAAGAAATCTATCTTAAAAAAATATTTGGAGAAGAACCAAATGTAAAAGGAAACAGGACAATTTGGACTCCAGATAAAAGTAATCCAAAATTAAAAAAATTACAACAAGAATATAATGAGCTCCCCTCTAAAGATAAATTACCCATATTAAAAGATGATGAGTATTACCTTAAACAAGGTTACATAATAATTACACCAATGACAATAAATGAAAACGACTATTCCTTAATGAAAAAATTTGAAAAAAAAACCGATTTAATTCCAAAAATTTATCAAGATGTCAACATCAATAAATAATAATACTTATTAATCTATACATAGATTTTATATTTTATTCGCAGGGAATCATAAAATATGGATGCTCATTGAGGATAAAAGAATAATCTTTCTAATTCAAAAAATATTCTATTGTAATGACTGCTTAAATTGTTAGCTTATTAACGTTTAGATAAAAATTATATTTTTTACTTAAAAATAGATTAAAGGAGATGCTATGAAGCGGAATATATCTATTATCGGTCTATTGTTTATGTCAATGAGTGCAATTATAGGCTCCGGATGGTTGTTTGCAGCGTCTTATGCCGATACTCTGGCAGGTTCAGCTTCACTTGTTTCATGGGTTGTAGGCGGTATTCTAGTAATTATTATTGCATTTGTTTTTGCTGAAGTATGTACAATAGTACCTGTTATTGGTTCGAGCAGCCGAATTCCTCATTTTACTCACGGTACTCTTACAAGCTACGCTTTTGCATGGATAACATGGTTGTCGTATCTTATTTATGCACCTACCGAAGTTCAGGCAACAATCCAGTATCTATCTGTTAAATATCCGTCCTTAACTGTTTCAGGCGCAGGGGCACTGTCAACTCAGGGGTATCTTTTAGCAGCAGCAATCCTGCTGCTGTTCAGTATAATTAACGTTTACTCTATCAGATGGCTGGTGAGAGCAAACAGTATATTGACAGTAATTAAAGTAATAATACCTGTTTTCGTCTCCATCGTAATTCTGTGTTATTTTTTTACTTCATTTGGACAGATTATGCATCCTGCAGGAGCACCTTTCTCTACCCACGGTTTACACGGTATTCTGACTGCAATTTCAGTTGTGGGGATAATATTTGCTTTTAACGGTTTCAAGCTTGCTGCAGAAATGGCCGGAGACTGTAAAAATCCTAAAGTGGCATTACCTATAGCAATTATAGGTTCAGTAGTTATCTGCTTATTCATATATTTATTACTCCAGACGGCATTCCTTTCAGCAACCGGTCCAGGCAGTAATTTGGCTAATTCTCATTTAGGCCCTTTCGCATCATTAGCTAAAGATCATAACTTAAAAATGCTGGTTCCTTTTATATATGCCGGTGCAATAATTGCACCAATTGCAGCTGGATTAATGTATTTCAGCAGTGCAAGTAAATCATTATACGGTATGAGCAAGAATGGATACTTACCAGGTATATTCGGGAAAATAAATGCACATGACAATCCTGTATATTCTATATTTATCACTTTTATAGTCGGTTTGCTTATTTTCTTATTTTTTAAAGGCTGGGATACTATGGCTTCTATAATTACGGTCTTGTTTGCACTGACTTATGTTGTAGGCACGATATCAATGTCAACATTAAGAGTAAAACTGCCGAAAATAAGAAGACCGTTCAGATTAGTTTTTGGACATTTATGGTCGATAGTGGCTTTTTTCGCCTGTACATTAATGTTTTACTGGTGCGGCTGGGATATCGTGTATAAAGCGGACATTATTATTGCTATCGGAATGGTTTGTCTGTTTTTATATAAATTTTACAAACGCAAAACTGTACACATAGAACTCAACTTTAAACAGTCAATATGGTTATGGATATATCTGGTTGGTGCCAGTGTCATATCATATTTGAGTACTTTTGGCGGCATTAATGTTCTATCCAATGCTTTAGGTTCTATACTGTTGTTTATTTTATGTGTAATAACTTTACTTCTGGCCATGTTTGTTACCAGAAAACCAGAGGAAATTCAGGAAAGTATTGCTGAAGCCATGAGAGAAAACAGATAGCTGGTTAATCTGCAAATCAGATAAAACTGTATCTTCAACTTTTGTAAAAAGTAATTTAGCTTGTTCTGAATATCTAATCATACTCCAGAAAGAGATGGTTAGATATTCAGGTTTAAAGTTCTTTTAATAATATTTATAAATCAGATATTCTTTACTATCAGTGCTGTTCCCATACCTCCGCCTATGCATAATGAAGCCAGACCGTATTTAACATCCCTTTTTCTCATTTCATGAAGAAGAGTAGTTGTTATTCTATTTCCTGAAGCACCTATAGGATGTCCTAAGGCAATAGCTCCTCCGTTAACATTGGTTCTTTCGATAAACCATTTCTCCGGCAATTTATGCTGTTTCATGAGTTCAGCTCTTACGCCTAAGGATTGGGCGGCAAATGCTTCATTCAGTTCAATAAGTTCGATATCAGATAAGCTCATACCTGCTTTTTTAAGTGCACTGTTGACCGCAGGTACAGGTCCCATTCCCATAATAGAAGGATCGATTCCACCCTGACCCACAGAAACTATTTCTGCCATTGGTTTTAAGTTATATTCCCTAACAGCGTTTTCAGATGCAATCAGCATCACAGATGCTCCGTCATTCATTCCTGATGCGTTGCCTGCAGTAACAGTTCCGTCTTTTTTAAAAACAGTTTTTAATTTAGCAAGTTTTTCTAAATCAGTTGTTCTATTTGGATATTCATCTTTATCAAAAACAGATGAACTTCTCCTGGTCTTTATTTCTATAGGTACTATTTCATCTTTAAATTTATTGTTATCTACGGCATAAATTGCTTTTTTCTGTGAATCAAAAGCAAATGCATCCTGTTCACATCTGGTTAATCCATATTTTTCTGCAATATTTTCAGCTGTAATTCCCATATGAAGACCGCTGAATGCATCGGTTAAACCGTCAGTAATCATATGATCCTTTGCTGTTAGATCCATCATTTTATTACCGCTTCTAATATTAGCAGGTAAAATAAAACCGGCCTGTGACATAGATTCCATTCCACCGGCAATTATCATGTCGCTTTCATCAGCTTTTATAGAATTATATGCATTCATTACAGCTTTCATTCCACTGCCGCAAAGCATATTTAATGAATATGCAGGTACTTCTTTCGGAATACCGCCAAATATAGATGCCTGTCTGCCAAGTCCCTGGCCGTGTCCTGCACAAAGAATATTACCTAATATTACTTCATTGATATTTTCAGGATTAATACCTGTTTCATCAATAATGTTTTTTATTACCAGTCCTGCAAGCTTATCGGGTGACAGGCTGCTTAAGCTTCCTAAAAAACTTCCTACTGCTGTTCTTTTAGCACTAACTATATAAACTTTTGACATTTGAATATTTCCTTATAGTTGTTTATTATTAGTTTTTCGCTGTTTTCAACAATCGTAATTCTTAATTCATAATTTGTTATTAAATAACGAGTCCACCTGTTACAGCTATAGTTTCACCTGTTATATATGAAGAATCATCGCTTGCTAAAAACATAACAACTTTTGCTATTTCTTCAGATTCCCCAATTCTTCCTAACGGTGTTTTTGCATTCATTGCATCTATAACTTTTTCAGGCAGATTTTCTGTCATCGGTGTTTTAATGAAACCTGGAGCTACGCAGTTGGCTCTAACCTGAGCACCTTTTCTGGCAAGTTCTTTAGCCCATGTTTTTGTCATTGATATAACACCGCCTTTTGTAGCAGCATAGTTTGTCTGTCCTATATTTCCAAAAAGTCCAACAACGGATGATAAACTTACAATAGAACCTTTTCTATTTTTTATCATACAGGGGGCAACAGCCTGAGTCATGTTGAATACACCTTTTAAATTTACGTCAATAACAGCATCCCATTGATCTTCAGTCATTTTTACCATTATTGCATCTCTGTTAATACCTGCATTATTAACTAAGACATCAATTCTTCCAAATTCATCATTAATTTTAGAAATTAAGCCTTTAACAGCTTCTCTATCAGTCACATTGAGTTTTTCATGTCTTACATTTGTCTGTGTGTGTTCTGCTTCTATCATGTCACAGGAAATTACAATTTTTGCCCCTTCAGCTGCCAGTGTATCAACTATAGATTTACCAATACCTCTTGCACCGCCTGTAACAATACATACTTTATCTTCAACTCTCATGATCGTTCTCCTTTAGTCATTTTGTTGATTTTATACAATTCTTGAAATAATTATTAAAGCTAATCCCATAAGGAAGCCTAAAAACATAAAAATCAATATTTTATTGGTTCCTTTTGGGCCATTTTTAAATTCTTTCCAAATAAATACACCCCAAACGGCAGCAATAAGTGTAGCTCCCTGTCCTAGTCCATAAGATATAGATGGACCGGCAGCGGCTGAGGCAAGAAGTATACAGGAAGTCCCTAATCCGCAAAGTAATCCGCCACACATTCCTACTAAATGGGTTAGAATTGATCCTTTTTTAAAATAATCAGCATATGTACATTTTTTACCGGTAATGGGTTTATACATATTTAATGTATTAAAAATAAAGCTTGAAATTAAAATACCTAGTCCATACAATACTATTGCAGTATAAGGGCTCAAATCACCTGGAATAAGTTTAGTAAAATCGACAGTGCCGATAGAGTTCATTAAAAATCTAAAGAATATTCCAATCAGAATACCACCTAATAACGCAACAATTAATCCTTTAACAATTTTATTTTCTTTTATTGCTGCACTCTGAACTTTTCGATGAGCTAAAGCAGATAAGACAATAGCAAGAACAACTAATCCAACGCCTAGAAAAAGCAGAAATGGATTTCCTATAGGGTTGGGAATGTAATTACTGATTACTCCAATTACAAGTGCAAAGCCTACACCGACAGGAAATGCAAAAGCCATTCCGGCAATATCAATAGCAATAGCTATAAGAATATTTCCTGCATTGAATATAACCCCTCCAACAAATGCAGAAAACAGTGCACCTGTTGAAGCCTGTTCCAGATTTGGAATAAACTGATGTCCAAGATGTCCAAAGCTTCCTATTGTAAAAGCAAGTATTAATGTAAGAATGAAAAGACCAATTGTAAAATCCCAATAATACAATTGGAAAGACCAGTTTTTTCCACTTACAAGTTTCTGGGTATTTCCCCATGAACCCCAGCATATCATTGTAACGACACACATTATAACAGCTAGCGAATAAGATACTATAACAACCATTTTGCTTTCCCCTTTACATTTTAGTTTGTTAGATAATCTTCACTTAAGTTCATTAGAGAATTCTTGAATATTCTTATGTCCATAAATTTTAAATTATTAGATACTTCAGGAATGAAGTCCATATTTTTAAAAATATGATTTTTAATATCTATTCCAGGTGCTATTTCAGTTAATAAAAGTCCATTCACAGTGAGTTCAAATACTGCCCTTTCTGTAATATATAACACTGTTTTATTTGCATTCACTGCTAATTCACCACTGAACGTAATCTGTTCAACATTCTTAACAAATTTTTTGACTTTACCTTCCTTCAATATCAAGAGTTTTCCATTTTTAAGTTTTGTTTTAAGGCCGCCGGCAGTAAATGTTCCGCAGAAAACAATTTCCTTTGCATTTTGAGATATATCGATAAATCCTCCGCATCCAGCTATTTTACTGCCGAATTTAGATACATTTATATTGCCTTTTACATCGCATTGAGCTAATCCTAAAAATGCCATATCAAGCCCTCCGCCATCATAAAAATCAAATTGATACGGCTGATCTATAATTGCTTCAGGGAATGATGAGCATCCAAAACTAAGTCCTCCTGCGGGTGTACCGCCAATAGCACCAGGTTCAACTGTAGGAATAAATTTATGATTTATTTTTTCCTCTTTCAGTACTATAGAAATACCTTCAGGCATTCCTATGCCATAATTGATTATTTTAGTATCACTATTCAATAGCATAGCTGATCTTCTTGCTATGATTTTCCTTTCATTAAGTTCAAAGTCAATCTCAAAATCATCTTCAATTCTATTAGTTATATAATTTTCATTGAACTGTTCACTGAACGTCTGCATATGATTGTTCATATCTTCAGCTACAACTACAGCATCTACAAATATACCAGGTATTTTTACTAATTTAGGATCAATACTGGAAGCTTTAGTTTTACGCTCAACCTGTACAATAACTTTTCCTCCCGAGTTTTTTGCAGCCATTGCCAATGAGAGATTTTCCAATGTCAGTGATTCTTTTTCAAATGAAATATTGCCATTATCATCAGCTGATGTTCCTCTTAAAATCGCAAAGTCTATCTTCTGTCCATCATAAAATAGAATATCTTCACCATTTATCTTTATTTTATGTACTATCTCTTCAGTAGTAGCACAGTTAATTTTACCTCCTTCAAGGTCTGGATCTACAAAAGTGCCTAAACCAACATGTGAAAGAGTACCAGGCTTACCTGCAGCAATATCTCTGAACAAATGAGAAATTACTCCCTGAGGTATGTTATACCCTATTAGTTTATTTTCATTTGCCAATTTTCCGAGCTTCGGAACAAGTCCCCAGTGTCCTCCTATAACCTTAGTTACCAAACCATCATGTCCCAAGTGATTTAAACCTTTGTCGCATCCATCACCCTGGCCAGCAGAATACATCAATCCAAGATTATTAGGATGACCGGTTTTCTTATATCTTTCTTCTATTTTTTTATGAATTTCTTCAGGAACGCCTATACCGACAAATCCACCCGTCGAAACCATCGAACCATCAGTAATCATTTCTGCTGCTTCAGTACCGCTAATAAATTGAACACCCATCACAATCCTCCGTTCCCTAAATTGAGATATTATTCTGTTTTATTCTTTTAAATTATAATAAAAATAATATAAGTCAAACAAATATTTAAAATATATTTGTTATTTGTATGTAAAAATATCTTGATAGAGTAAAATTTTAAATTGAGATATAATTCTGTTACACTGTATTCTAGCTTGTTAAATGTAAAAGAAGGCATATAATTAATGTAGAAATCATTGAAATATAAAACATGAAATAGAGAATGCATTTAATACATGAGAGAAGAAACAGAAAGAAAAATTATACAATCATCAATTGATTTATTTTCAAGATATCCTTATGAATATGTTTCTGTTGTTCAAATATGCTCAAATGCTGCAGTTTCAAACGGTATATTTTATAATTTTTTTAAAAGCAAAGAAGAGTTATTCAAATCCCTTCTTAATGAAACATCAGATACAATAGAACTTCATAGCAGAACAATATCTGGTCAAACCGTTAAAGAAAGACTTGAGTCATTTATAAATATTCATTATTTAATATTCAAACATGAGCATAAGCTTATTAAAGTTTACAGGGAAGGGCAGTATAAATTTATTGAATATGAACAAAAACTGAGAGAAGTATATCTAAAAGCCCTTAATATGGTTTTTAATAGAGAGTTAACAGAACTGGAGTATCTCTTTATTATATCTGGAATAAGGTATATGAATATTAGTTTTGTAAAAACGAATATTAAGTTAGATACTGGTTTTTTAGCAGAAATACTTACGAATGGCTTTTTTAATAAATCAGATTTTAATATAGCCAGTTTCAGGGAGACAGATTATTACATTAGAAAACTGTTCAGCGAAGAAAACAGAAAGCATAAATTATTAAAAAATGGGAGAAAACTATTTGGTTCAAAAGGCTTTTACAAAGTAAAGGTTAACGAAATAGCAGAAAAAACAGGTGTAAAAGTAGGAGGTTTTTATCATTATTTCAGTAACAAAGAACAATTTTTAAGAGATATAATCACCAGTATAAAAAATGAAACTATACATTTTTTGAAGGACAATATTAATGTAAGTTTTGATAATGTATCAACTCACCTTCAGTTTCTTTATCTTCTTCAGGAATATTTCAAAAAAGCCCCATATAAATATGAACTGATACGAGAATCTGAGTTTATTGCAGAAGATATCAGTACTTGTTATCAGGAAGATTTGGAAAAACTTTTTATTGAGAATCTAAATCAATTAGAACGAAGCGAGGATGAAAAGAAAATTATTGCCTGTGTGCTTCTCGGTATTGCGCATTATATGGGGATTGAAATGTTTTTTACAAAGAATCTTATAAAAGAAAATGATTTTTTAGTTAAAATGAAATATTTTTTTATCAGTGGATTAAATAATTAAAATATTAACGATGAACTAACCATGAAAAATGAATTATCTGAATTAAAATGTCCATGCGGCAGTGGTAATGATTACAATAACTGTTGCGGTAAATTTCATAATACTAAATCATTTCCTGAGACGGCAGAAGAGTTGATGCGTTCAAGATATTCTGCCTTTTCCAAAGGACTAGTAGATTACTTGACAATCACTTTTCATCCAGATGTGCGTACGAAACCTGATAATAGGTTATCCCAAGCCCAAGTTGAGCAATCAACATGGCTTAAACTCGAAATTATTAAAACTTCACATGGGAAAAAATCAGACAAAACCGGAAAAGTGGAATTCAGAGCTTATTATATAAACGATACTAAAGTGTCTATTCATCACGAATTATCTCGGTTCAAAAAACATAATGGAATATGGTATTACATAGACGGTATAATTTTTAAATATTAATAATTTTTGAGGATCGCAGTAAAATGGATAAAATGTTAAAGAAATATTATGCTGATCGTGCTTTGGAGTACGATAAAATTTATCTAAAACCGGAAAGACAGAGTGATCTACGAAAACTGGAAAATATTATCAGTACTGCTTATACGGGTATGAATGTTTTAGAAATAGCCTGCGGGACAGGATATTGGACAAAAGAGATTGCTAAAAATGCAATATCAATTTTAGGAATAGATTGCAATAAAGTTGTTTTAGATATAGCTAAATATAGAAAAGTTCAAAAAGGCAGTGTATCATTTCAGATCGCTGATGCCTATAAATTAGACAATATTAACAAACACTTCAATGCCGGTTACTGCGGTTTTTGGTACTCACATATACCTAAGCTTGAAAGAAATAAGTTTCTCAATATTTTCCACTCAAAACTGTTACCTGATTCTAAAGTAATAATGCTGGATAACAGATACGTTGCAGGAAGCAGTACACCTGTTAGCAGAATAGATAGTAATGGCGACAGTTATCAATCAAGGGAACTGGAAGACGGTTCACTGCATGAAGTTCTAAAAAATTTTCCTTCAAAGGATGAATTATATAAAACTTATAAGAATATTTCTCAGAAACTGGAAATTCATTTTTTAGAGTATTACTGGTTAATCATGTATAATACTTAATAGATCTTATTCTAAAAAGATTTATTCAAAGAATAAACATTGCATATATAAAAATATCAGGAGACAATATGTTAGAAAACAGTGAGAGAATACGTCAGCATGATGATAAACAAATTAATATAAAAGCTCCTTATGCAATTAGAAACTGGTGCAGTTTATATGAAGTAACAAGAGAAGAACTTATTGCAGCTGTAGATGCTGTAGGAACCACTGCCCGAGATGTACGCAAATATTTAATGAAATAATAATAAGAATGCTTTTCTCATAATTTGTAGAAGTATTCACTTTTAAGAAAAACTACTCTCAGATAATGAACATTCATATTCGAACAAATGTTCACTATTGAACGATTGTTAGTGACGACATAAAATAAGTCTACTGTTTATTTGATCATTTTTTAAGTAAACAATATTATTTTGTATTCTTTTTATATACACTACACAACTTTTTGCGATATTTCATAAAATTGGCACAATAACTGCTATATATTAAAGAGTGAAGAACTTACCCCAAAAAAAACAGGAGAATATTAGATGATAAGATGGTATTTCTATGTTTTTGCTGCATTAATATTAACTGTAATATTCGTTATTTTTACATCTGAGCAAAGACCATTTTTAATTAAGCAGAACAAACCAGAAATCAATCAGAAAACTAATAAGAGAAATTTATCGCAAAATATTCTTAAGGTAAAAATCAATAACAGGAAAAGCAAACTAAAAAATATTCTTGCGATTAGTCATTATACTCAAAGTAATACGGGATAAAATTATGAATGTTTTAATTTTGGGTGCGACAAAAGGACTTGGAAAAGAAATTACTTTTGAATGCCTTAGTAAAGGATTTGATACTATAGAACTTGGTAGTTCCATAGATGAAAATCAAGTAAACGAAAATAGAATATTTATTAATTGTAATTTACTATCTACAGACAGCGTAAATGAGACAATTTTAAAACTTAAAAAAATAGATAAAATAGACTGTTTCTTCTGGGTTGCAGGCAGAATTTTGAAAGGCGATTTCTCTGATTATAACACAGAAGAAATATTAAACACAATTGATGTGAATTTTAGAAACGCCATCCCATTAATTCATTATATATGGACTAGGATGCTGCAGTCAAAACAAGAATCAAAATTTATTGCAATAGCTTCTTCTGCAGGTAAAAAACCAAAGCCAGATGAATCCATTTATGTAGCCACAAAATTTGCTCAAGTCGGTTTTGTAAGAAGTTTGGGAATGGCTGCAGGCGAAAGTAAAACAAAAGTGAGCCTTATTCTTCCTGGAGGAATGAAAACACAACTATGGGATAGTTATCCAACAAATGATTACTGCAGTTTTAACGATCCATCAAAAGTAGCTAAAAAAATATTTAATTTTATAGAAGTACAAAAGAAAAGTTACGAAGAACTCGAAATTCCAAGAGGAAGCGTTTAGCCCAACTTAAATAAAAATATAATTGATAAGAAGTTACACATATATTTATAATTATGAATAAATTGCATATAGTACATGCAGAAGAAAAAGATTTGGAAGGAGTTTTAAATCTTTATCAACATTACAATCATCCAATACCTCCTTTACCTAACTGCAAAACTACACTAAATCACTGGAATGAAATATTAGAGAATAAAAATATACTTTTTTTCATAGGTAAAAGTAATGGTAAAATAGTGGCCAGCTGTTTTCTTATGATTATTCCGCAAATGGCCAGGCAAGGTATGCCATATGGATTAATCGAAAATGTTATAACACATCCAGATTACAGAAAATCAGGATATGCATCTCAACTTCTTCAGCATTCAATTCAGGCAGCCTGGAAGCACAATTGTTTTCAGGTAATGCTGTTGACCGGAAATAAAGAGACTCATAAATTTTATACAAAAAATGGTTTCACTAAAGATCGAAAAACCGGATTTATAATATATAAAGGAAAATAAAATCTGTTGCTTTGCACCTTAATCCACAAATATTTTTTCATCATAATTATTTATGTTGGGAACATCTTTTTCTTTATTTCTAATAGAAATTACACAGAATTTTTTTATCTCTTTAACATTGTTGTTTGGTACAAACCAGTATGCAGCACCAATAATTCCTGCTCCTCCTAAAATGTTTCCGAATGTGACCGGAAGAAGATTATAAAAATATCCATTCCAAGATATTGTTTCAGGGTGCAGTGGATTAAATATCCCTAATCCCATCAATGTCATATTTGCAATACTGTGCTCATAACCTGAACTGATAAATGCAAAAAGACATAAAAAAATCAGTAAAATTTTCGCAGTATCATTCCTAGTTCTGGTACACATCCATATTGCCAGGCAAACAAGCATATTGCACAGTACACCTCTAAAAAATAACTCTATGAACGGAGCATTCATTTTAGAGGAGCAAACTTTAAAAATAAACGAAGCCAATTCTGGTTTACTAGTTAAGCCTGACAGTGTAATTATATATGCAAGGGCCAATGATCCTATAAGATTTCCTACATAGCAAATTGTCCATAAGACAAATACTTGTTTCCATGTGACTTTTTTTGAAAGAGCACCTATTGCCATAACCATATTATTTCCTGTAAATAGTTCTGCTCCTGCAAATATTACCAATGTTAAAGCAATACTAAACGAAACTCCCATTAAAGCCTTTACACTGACTATTCCATTGGCTGCTAAGGGTGCTCCAAGTGAAAATATCAACATTATCCCCAACCCTATATAAACACCAGCCATTAAAGATAAAATAAAATATCCTATAAAATTTTCTTGAAAATATAAAAACTTATCACGTGCAGAGTTAGCAAAGCATTCAATTGTTTCTGTAACCATTAATTTACCTCTGATTAATTTATTATTATATATCTAAAAGATCTTAATTTTTATGCAGTCTTAAAATACTTACGTTTACATGTATTGAATTCTTATGAGCAATTTTAATGCCAACAGCTTAATTGATTCTGTATTTTTTAGTTTATATATAAAATTTAGTAAAAATATGAGAAAATAGGGATATTCAAAGAGATATCATTCAAAATTACATACAATTTTGTAATTTTAAAAATACAAAATTGTAATATTTAATTATCTGTATTATCTTGTGAAGAGCTTTTAAAAATCTAAATTCAGAATTAAAGTAAGAGTAGAATCATATTTTATTTGCAATAAACATTCTATAATATATATGAAATGGGAAACGCTAAAATCCGAATATGTTGTTAATGATAAATGGCTTAAGGTTAGGGCTGATAAATGCATAATGCCTAATGAGAAAATCATTGAACCTTACTATGTACTGGAGTATCCAAACTGGGTGAATATAGTTCCTGTAACTGTCGATGAAAAAGTTATATTAGTAAAATCCTATAGACACGGAATTGGTAAAATTTTATTAGAACTGCCTTGTGGCTTAATCGACAATACAGATCAATCTCCTTTAGATGCAGCCAGGCGTGAACTTCTTGAGGAAACTGGGTATACAAGTTGCAATTTTATTGAAACAGGTATCGTATCACCAAATCCTGCAAATCATAACAATTTTACATATTGTTTTCTTGCGCAGGACCTCAAACTTGTAAAAAAACCTGAACTAGATGAAACAGAAGAATTGGAAATAGTTTTAGTTTCACTGGATAAAACTTTTGAAATGCTTAAAAAGGGCGAATTTCTGCAGGCACTTCATGTCAGTTCTCTATTTTATGCTGAAAGCTACCTTTGTTAAAAAGTATTAATTATTAGTGATAAATATTTAGTTAAATGTAAGATTTAAAATATATATTATTCCATGCTAATCCGCTTTACAAATAAAAACTAGACATTGATTATACATTAGAACCTCATGTTTAAACTGACCAATCCGGTTAAATTCCATAACACACAATTACTAAAACTTTTTCCTATGGTAAGCTAGTTAAGTATCATTGTTATCATGTGTTCTGCTACTTATTTTATTTTTAAAATTAACCCAAAATCTGCTATGACTTAATGATAAAATAAGTATTACAAGTACAGTTACAAATACCGGTAAAGCAATCATGTTAACTGCTACTGCTAACCCAACAGCGGCAGTCACCCATAACGTTGCTGCTGTCGTTAAACCTCTGGTAGTTACTCCTGATTTAAATATAACACCAGCCCCTATAAAGCCTATACCACTTACTATCTGTGCTGCTATTCTGGAAGGATCTACTATGCTTTTATAAATTGATGGACCGGAAACGTGAGTAGATATAATACCAAATAAACAAGCACCTAGGGCTATCGCCGCATAAGTTCTTATGCCTGCAGAACTATGATGTATTTCACGTTCAATCCCAATGCTAAAACCTAACAATGAAGCGATAAAAACCTGTAAAATTAAATTCCATTCCATAATAGACCTACTATATATGGTGTCTGTTCAGACACATTTTTAAGTTATCTTATTCTTTATGTATAAGTTCTACTGTTTCCCTAAATGCAGAAGCATCTTAGCTCTATTAACATCCTTTCAGTCAGCTATTAATCGCTAATTATACTAATTTTTTCTCAATGCAACTAAAGTGACATCATCGAATCTACTACCCTGTTCAAAAACTTCAAGATCACTAAGTATGCTAAGGCATATTTCATTTATTTCTAAATTACGATTTTTAACGATTAAGTCCATTAACCTTTCTTCTCCATATTCTTTGTTGACAGGAGATACAGCTTCAAAGACTCCATCAGTGTACATTACTACCAAATCATCTTTTTTTAACAGTTTTGAACCCGAATTGAACTTTGTATCTGGGAAAAAGCCAAGTATAACACCGTCAAGTAAACCAAAATTTTCATATTTTCCGTCACCGGAAGCTAGAATAGAACTATGATGGCCTGCATTAGCATAAGTTAATTCTCCTGTTTCGTAATTCAAATAAGCTAAAAACACTGTAACAAACATTTTATATTCGTTATCTATACATAAATAATTATTAGTTTTTTCTAAGACTTTAGCCGGATCATTATGTTCAGTTAAACAGTAGCTTTTCAATAAAGCTTTTGCCATTGACATGAATAAAGCCGCCTGTATTCCCTTGCCGGAAACATCTGCTATTAACAGTGCAATTTTGTTTTCATTGATATAGAAGAAATCATAAAAATCTCCCGAAACATATTTAGCGGGTTTTAAGGTAGCAAATAAATTAAAATAATCATTTGAGAACTCTGGAGTTACTTTCGGTAATATAGACTTTTGCAGATCAGCTGCAATATTAATTTCAGTTTCATAAGCCTGCCTGGCTTTAACTTCGGTTTTTAAATTTTCCATATAGTTATTCAACTCTTCTCCAAGGTAATTAAAAGTTGAAGCAAGTTCACCAATTTCTGAAATGACACTCTCTTTTATGTTAATATCAAAATGGCCATGGCCCATTTTTTTTATATTCTGTCTAATTCTATTAATCGGCTTGAGAAAAAAACGACTGAAAAAAAAGATAGCAAAGAAAATCGATAAAAATAAAAACAATAAACTTATTAAAATAAAATGTATTTTCATTATATTTTCAGTTTTAGTGATTTCATCTTTGGTTCTTGATGTTAATTTAATCAATGAATTTTGGTTTAATACATAACCTAATGTCCAGCCGGTAAAATTTATTCTCGAAAAAGCTACAATGTAATTTTGATTATTAATTTTTAAAAATTCTGTTCCTGAACCTAATTTAAGCATTTTATCAGAAAGATTTCTAACAGCCTGATTGGAAGAAGCATTTAGCTTATCCTGTGAAGTTAAGACTAAATTATACAAACTGGAATCAGTATGTTTTGACAATGAAAATAGACTGTAATATTCATTAGGAAGTGCAATAATATATCCTTTTCTATCTAAAATGAATATAAATCCATTGTACTTTCCATTAATAGCTTTTTCTGATAAAGTTGAATGCTTGTCCTGCAATATATCACTTAATAATAAACTGTTTACAGTCTTATTATAATTGAGATCAATACCCACAAAAGCAACAGATTTACCTGAACTATCTTTGATAGGGCTATAAACAGACATTACTGATTTTCCTGTTATAATATCAATATATGGAGGGGTCCAGAAAACTGTAGCATTTTTATCAAATTTTAATACATTTTTTTGTATGAAAATAATTTTTTTATAATCTTTTTCTATGGATTTAATAACATTAGGTTTATTATAGAAAAAACGATGAGGATATACTAAACAATAATTTTTATTATCGAGTACCCATATACTCAGAATATTTAGATTACGTGTAAATAGATTTGAATATGTAGGGAAAAGTTCTGCTATACTGTTCATGCTTTTTAATATGCTATCAGGCATATTTCCACCGTCTTTCCCCCAATAAATTGCATTTACATTGTCCAGACTGTTTATATAATAATTTGTGTTTTTATAGCGCTGTAGTTTAATGAAGTTGCTAATATGTTCAGATCCTGTATTATATTTAATTCTCTGTTTAACCTGATTACTCATAATAGCAGTTAAATCATTAACCTCATTAAAATGGTTGGAATATTCCTTTGCAGACCGATAAGCTATTTCCTTAAACAGAGTTGTAGATATTTTCTCAGTATTTTCTATATCAATTGAAACCGCAACATTACCTAGTTTTGTAACAGAACTTAATGAAATACTTGATAAGGCTATAGACAATAATACTAGTATCACTGTTGACAGGCTTATAAATAAAAAAGCAAGTTTTATTTTTCTTTTTTTAAACATTTTTAAGGTACTTGGTTAATATAAAAACTAAAAAGTTACTATTATATTTTAAATTATTATGCCTTTTTATGCTATAAGATTACTGAATTAAGAATTTGAAATTTCTAAATTTGTCAATTATCAGTAAGCTGTGATTTACATAAATATATCAGTTAAGTATTTTATATTATGAATTCTAGCCATACACCATGGAGATGATAAATGCTAGATTCAAGTTCGAAGTGCAACCCTAAATTTGCTTAAGAAGGTCAGTTGCTATATAATTCGACCTTTTAAGCGGCAAACTTAAGGGTTGAATATGAAAATCTATAAACAACTGACCTATGAGGAAAGATATACTC
>PVBE010620184.1_pt1 | contig 147884 bp, 136 predicted proteins | sample 1631181 | NCBI WGS metagenome assembly PVBE01 (sample SAMN08397723, study PRJNA350692) | Marine metagenome, whole genome shotgun sequencing project. | isolation source: water | place: Pacific Ocean | collected 2012-04
GCAAGCCACCTACCGAGACTGGTTCGACGCCGAAATCGAGTTCCGACCGCGACGAGCGGCCGAGGACGTGGAAGGAGTTGGGGAACCCGCTGCAACCGGACGGGAGCCTTCGGTACGAGACGCCGCGCCCGATGTCGAAGGAGGAGGCCATCGAGGGGTGGCGGAAGTGGCGGGCGTCCAAAGGGACTTCGCAGGACGCGTAACGGAACCGCTTGGCCTGTCCTTCGAGAAGGGCAGCGGAGAGGGCGGCGGCTGGAACGTGGTCAGCCTGTTCGACCACGTGAAGCACCACCGGGTCACGCTCAAGCCCGGTCAGCGCGAAGCGAGCTGGGGCGAGATCATGGACTCCGACCTCACCGTCACGAACCTGAAGGTGCTCTGGGAGAAGTCGAGCGGGCGCCCGGCCTACCTCGTCGAGGACCACGAGTAGGCGCGATCAGGGCTCCACGACCGTAGGCGTCCCGTCGGCATAGGCCGTGCCGAGGAAGTGGGTTGCCTGTCGCTCGGCGTCGTCGCGGGTGAAGAGCACGAAGTGGGCGTCCTTGTCCCCCTCCGCCGTGTAGAGGGCGAGGACCCCGGTGGTGCCCTGGCGGTTGCCGGTCACCGGAGGGCTGGTCTCGGTGATGCCTTCGACGGGCGTGTAGCCGTTGGTGACCTGGTGGACCCCGATGGCCCGGGCCAGGGGCTCCTGGGCTTCGTCCGGGGTGTAGGTGTCACCGATGCCCATGAGCTGCAGCACGTGCTGGGGGTCGCTGAAGTCGTCCTCGCTGTGCAGGTACCGGGCGTGGTTGATGCCGTCGGACCGCTCCGCGCCCATCTGGACGATGTTGAGCAGGGGGTGGCTCCGGTCGACGTCCGGGTCGGCGAGGCCCACCTGGATCATCGTGGGGATGTCGTAGTCGCTGGTCTTGTGGAGCAGCGTCTCGATGAGCAGGCCACCGGCTGCGCTCAGGAGCGCCGAGCGGAAGGCCGGCTCGTAGGCCACGGTCATCGGCCCGGTCGTGGCTCCCTGGCTGTGACCCATGTAGTGGAGCTCGGAGGTGTCGAGGACGACGGCCTCGCCTGTGGGGGAGTCGTCGGCGTCCAGCTCCCAGGCCTCGAGCATCTGGACGATCTGCCAGTGATCAGCGGCACTCTGGAGCGCGTTGTCCCGCGCGGCCCGTGGGTTGAGCGGGTTGTAGAAGAGCACATCGGCGCTGTAGGCGTCGGGGTCTACCTCGAGCCAGCTGTCCTTCCAGTTGTCCTCGCCCCGGCGCGGCCCGTGCAGCACGGCGTCGATCGTGAGGACCGCCAGCTGGACCTCCGTGCCGTCGTCGAGGACGACGCTGGCGAGGTCCGCGGCGGTACCGTCGGTGACCCCGGCCCGGTAGTTGCCGCCGGTGCCGTGGGCGTAGACCACGACTGGCCAGCCGTCCTCTGGCATCTCGCCGATGGGGACGGTGAGGGAGAAGGTGACGTCCTCGTAGCGCACGGGCACGGCGAGGCCGTCGGCGTAGTCGATGGCGCCGCCGTCGTCGGCCTCCTTGAAGGGCACCGTGCCGCGCTGGAACTGGACGAGGCTCACCCGGCCCTGCAGCTCGTGGAAGAGCGGGTCCTCTCCGTGGCAGCCGCGGTCGAAGTCCTCGTCGTCGCCGAAGGCGTAGGGTCCCTCCCCGGTGTCGTTCTCGCAGAGGTGGAGGCCCAGCGGGAGCGGCGCGTCGAGCTCGTCGACGGCAGCGCGCAGGGCCTGGAGCGGCTCTGTAGGGTCCTGGACCGTGAAGACGCTGACGGCGGCGTAGTCGCTGGCCGGGTTGGCCGTTGCGGCGAGCCAGTCGCGGAAGGGTGCGTAGTCGTCGTAGGCGCGAGCGAGCCGGTTCTGGCTCGGAGGCTGCTCCGCGAGCATGGCGGCGAAGTCTTCGTCCTGGGTTGCCGCCCCCGAGCCGTCGGCGGCGGTGATGGAGCTCCTCAGGTAGACCGCGTAGGTGTGCCCTGGCGACAGCGGGTACCCGCTGCTCGGGCGCACCGCGATCCAGTTGTTGCAGATGTACAGGCCCCGGGCGCTGTCGGCCCGGAAGGCGGGCGCGTGCAGCTCGCCGTACTCGTCGGCGCCCTCTGTGATGTCCATGATGCCGACGTTTCCGGGCTGGGACCCGTACTCGAGCGTCAGCGTTGTGAACTCCGGTCGGGCCGAGAAGCGGAAGAAGACCGCGCTGTTGGTGCCCCAGCCGTCGAAGTCTTCTGCCGTGGCGGCCAGGGTGTCCCCGACCACGTCCCCGAGCTCCTCGATGAGCACGCCGGGGCTCGGGTGATCCGAGAGGTCGATGCCGCCGTCGGGCAGGACCCGGGCCGCGTTGGGGAAGGGCAGGCGGTAGAAGTCGGACAGCGGCTCGTCGCCGGGGATCTCGAAGAGCACCCTGAAGTCGCCGCCCTCCTCCTCCGGACACTCCTCGCCCAGCCAGATGGGGATGTCGAAGCCGTAGCAGACCTCTTCGATGCAGGTGTAGCCGAGCTGGCAGTCGTCGCTGGTCTCGCAAGCCTCGCCGCGACCGGCGGTCCCGGGGGCACCGTCTTCGGCACAGGTGCCGCTGGAGTCGCAGACGAGTCCAGCCTGGCAGAAGGTGGTGGAGACGCACTCGTCCCCCGCCGCCGCCGTTCCGGGCTCGCCCGGGTAGTGGCAGAGGCCGTCGCCGCCGCAGACGAGCCCTGCCATGCAGTCGTCCTGGACGAGGCACTCCTCGAGATAGTCGGCGAAGCCCGGGCCGGTACCGGTGGGCTCGCGACAGGAGGGGATGCAGGACAGCAGCAGGAGGAGCATTGGGTGAGGTTAGTCCTCCCGCATGGACATCGACACCCTGCGGGCGAAGTGGGACGAGTTCGCCCCTGCCTTCGAGCGTCGCTTCGAGGCCAGCACGCTCCAGCTGTCTCGGACCCTGGCCGCCAACAGCCGACTCCAAGAGGCCTCCGCCGTGCTCGAGGTGGGCTGCGGCGCTGGCGGAGGAGCGCTCGAGGCCTTGCGTTTCCTGTCGGTGGTCGCATCTGGCGAGCTCAGCTCCCCCTCCAGCCCACAACCCAGGGCTGCGTCGTCGCAGTCGTTGTCGATGCCGTCGTCGCAGACCTCTTCCGCGTCCGGGTTCACCGCCTCGTCGTCGCAGTCGCTGTCGCTGTCGTCGTCGACGTAGCCCTCTGGCGGGGCGCATGCCTAGGTCGTGCGGCGCGGGTTTCCGAAGCCGTCTTCGTCGCTGTCCTCGAAGAAGATCTCGCGGGTGTCGCGGTCCAGGGAGTCGTCCTCGTCGTCCGTCGCCCCGTCGCAGTCGTCGTCGATCCCCTCGTTGCACACCTCGTCTGCGTCGGGATTCACCGCCTCGTCCTGGTCGTTGCAGTCCCCTCCCTGGGCGATCAATCCCACCGGCGTAGTGCAGTAGGGGTCGCTGAGCGCCTCGTCTCCAAAGCCGTCACGGTCGGCGTCGGGGTAGCGAAGCTCGCCATCGACAGGGTCCTCGTCCACGACGTCATCGCAGTCCTCGTCGCAGTGCTCGGGCGCGCCGGGGTAGATGTCGTCGTCGTCGTCGTTGCAGTCTTCTGTGTCGTCGAAGCCGTCACCGTCGAGGTCGGAGGCGCCAGAAGGCATGTCGTCTTGCCCCGACGTGCAAGCCAGGGTGAGGATCAAGGGGAGTATGAGCGCAGCATACGAGCACCCGGCCGGCTTCTCACCTTGCGATGAGTGTGGCTACGCCGTCGAGAGCTCCCTGTCCTGGTGTCCCAACTGCGGTCTCTACAAGGAGGTCGAGAAGACCTTCATCGACAACCTGCTCAAGCGCGAGGTGCAGCGCCGCCGGCATCCGGAGAACCTCCTGTCCCTCGAGGTCGCCGTGAAGGCCGAGATCAAGCGTCTCGAGGGCAGCCTGGTCCACCTGCAGAAGACCCGCGAGCCGCTCATGCGGAGACTCGAGGACGCCCGGCATGCCGGGCGGGAGCCCAAGGCCCTGGTCGAGGCCAGCCAGCAGATCGAGGTCGCCGTGGAGGAGGCCAAGGTGCTGTTGGAGCGCCACCAGGCGGTGCTCGAGGGTGTGAGCATGGAGCGGCGCCAGAACGATCTCCGGGTCGCCCTCAAGGAGCTCGAGGCCGCCGAGCTCCCCCCGCTCACGGCCGAGCCGGAGCCAGAGGCCGTCTTCTCCCTGCCGGTGGGCATGGACGTGCGCCAGCTCGCCTTCGACGAGGACGGCACGGTCTGGACCCTGTGCAGCGAGCACCTCGTGCGCTGGCACCCGGGAGAGGATCGCCTGGCAGAGGAGCACCGCATCCCCCACGGCGAGGGCCACGCCTTCGATCGCATCGGCGACCACGTCGTCGTCGGGGCGACCGGCGGGCTGCACGTGCTCAAGCGCGGGAGCGGGTGGATCCACTCGGTGCTCTGCTCCCGCGGATCCTGGGGCTCCGGGCCGACCCTGGTGGGAGTGGCCCTGTCGCCCGAGATGGACTGGATCCTCGCCGGCGCTCGGGAAGGCGGCCTCTACCGCTTCAGCGTCCCGGCCAACCTCGACGAGTTCGGCCCGGCAGAGGTCGAGCGGCTGAGCCAGGCCCACGGCTTCGGGGTGGTCGGCGTCGCGATCCCGGCGAAGGCCCGGGCGCTCTCGGCGGGCACCGGGCGGGTCAAGTCCTGGTGGGTCGCCGGCCGCTCGATGACAGGCTTCTCCGAGATCGAGTCAGAGCAGATCAGCCAGCTCTCACTTGGTCGAGGTCGGGTCCTGGCCGCGCGGGGCGCGAAGGTGACGGTCTACGACGACAACCTCTCTTCGACCCTCGGCGAGTTCGGCATCATGGGCCAGATCCTCGGCGTGGCCGAGGCCCCGGACCGGGTGAGGGTCCTCGCCTGGGAGACCGGGGGGCTGTGGATCGGTTCTCCTGGCACCAAGAACGTCTTTCCCCTCATCCGACCGGCGGGGCGCATCCTGGCGGCGGCGGTGGACGGACCGCGGCTCGTCGTCGCGACGGACAGCGCGGTGACCGGCCCGCGGCTCAGCGTCTACGACGTCGAGCAGTGCGGGCTCGTCGGCTTCACGCTGTCCGCCCTGGCGCGGCTGACGAAGTACACGGCGCTGGCGGAGCGCACCTTCCCGAAGGACGCCCACAAGCGCGCCGCATTCGCGGGGGCCCTGAGGGACCCGATCCGCGACCTCCTCGACGACGCCGGCAGCTACGTGCTCACCGCCTTGACCCGCAGGGCAGAGCTCGTCGAGCGGGCCTCTCGAGAGGTGCCCGTGCCGCCCTCGGTGATGGACCACCTCGCGACCTTGTTCACGGAGCTCGAGGACGTCTCGATCGCCATGGAGCACGCCGCAGAGCTGAGCCCCCGGCTGAGGCCACGGATCGAGCGCCTCCACCGCCTGCCCACCGCCTTGCTGCTCGCCCAGGTCGACACGCTCCTTTCCCGGGTCGAGGCCCTCTTCCGCGGCGTCGGGCGAGCCAGCGAGGAGCAGCTGGACGCCGCCCTGGTGGAGCTCGAGGAGCTGGAGGGCTGGGCCGCCCAGCTCGAGCGCCTCGGCAATGGCCTCCGCGGGCCCTTCTGGGGCACCCCTGACCGCGCCCGGCTCATCGAGGCCATCGAGCACCTCCGCGACGACTTCCCGAGCTTCATCGACGGCATCCACGCCCGGATCGCGGCGGCCGCGCTCGGACACCTCGACACGCTCGCCGAGGGCGCCCAGCTCGACGCCCTGGCTGACCAGCGACGGCGCATCGAGCGCATCTCCGGCGGCAAGCCGAAGGACGCCGCCCTGGTGCTGGAGGACAAGGTGGAGGGCGGCCCCCTCGGCCAGGAGGCCAACCAGGAGGCCCGCAGGGCGCGCCTCGAGCAGCTGGACCGAGCGCGTCGCGAGCTCGGCGCCGAGACGGAGGCCTACCTGGAGACGCAGAAGCTCTAGAAGGTTCTCGCTTCGATGACCGAGAGCCGCGTCGCCCGGCGGCGTTTCTCTATGCAGCCGCCGTGGTAGCCGTTCTTCTCGAGCGCCTTGCGGGTCCGGTACAAGAGCACGTTCAGCGTGTTCGAGCTGTTGTCTACGTCACGTCCCCAGATGCCGACGCGGATGTCGTCGTCCGAGCACCAGCCCGCGACGCTGGCGCGGACGCCGTCTTCGATGTCCCTCTCCAGCTTTCGCGCGAGGATGTAGAGCAGGACGGCGGGGGTGGCCGAGACCAGGTGGGGTTCGCCGCCGGTCAGGCGCTCGACCTGCACCTCGGCTCCGCTGGCGCCGTTGAGCGTCGCGGCGACCTTGTAGGCGAAGGCGTTGCTCGTCTCGTCGCTGATCGGGCCCGTGTCCTCGATCGGGTCGGGGCGCTCGATGCGGTAGGTCCGCTCGCCGAGCTCGAAGTCGACCTCGCTCTCGAGGCTGCGCTCGCGCTTCCCGATGTGGAGGATCGGGTTCGAGCCGGAGGCGTCGACCTCCAGGGTGGCGCGTCCGTCCAGCATGTTCGTGCCGACACGCAGGCTGCGGCGGACACCGCTGGCCACGTCGAGCAGCACGAGCCCGGTGTCGACGCCCAGGTCGCCCACTTCCTCCTGGAGCTGCTTGATCTTGAGCTGGGTCCCGTTGCCGAGCCGGATCGTGTCGCGCTCGGTGACCTCGACGGCGCCCTTGACGGCGTGGTCGTTGACGAAGGTCCCGTTGGTGGAGCCGTGATCGGCGAGCCAGACCTTGTCGCCCCGCGTCCAGATGCTGGCGTGGCGACGCGACAGGCTCGGGTCGCCCAGGACGAGGTCGTTGGCGTGTGCGCGCCCGATCTGGACCGGATGCTCGCCCACGCTGACAGCGTGGACTGGCTTGTTCTCCTGTACCAGCAACAGCAGGGTCCGCATCGTCTTGCCTGACATCCTCGGATCAGGGTGATGAAAGAATTACACCACCCTTACGGACAATTGTCATGTACCTGTAGCTTGGGTCACGCCCGCCACCGCCCTGCCATCAGGTCTCGCAGTCGGCTGTGACCACGCTGGACGACCCGCCGGGGGCGAGAGCGGAGATCGACCCCGAAGGCCCCCTCGAAGTCGCCCGTGCACTGGCGGACGACCTCGTCCTCGACCTCGGCGAGTCCCTGCAGGACCGCGGGGTTCGCCAGGGCCTTCTTCTTCGCGCGCTCGATGGCCGAGGACGTCCGGGCTCCGCGGATATGCGGCGCGAGGACCGCCAGACGCATGCGTGTCCGCAGTCCGTGCGTGGTCGAGAGCACGATGCGGCGGGCGAGCTCGACCTTCTGGACCAGGTCACTGCGGCTGGTCGAGGCGGCGAGTGGGGCCGCCACCATGGCGTCGAAGCGCCCCATGTCGAGGTGGGCGTGGCGCTGGTAGCCGGCGAGGACGACGCGGGCGGCTGACACGGCGATGGCGTGGTCTGCGTCCTTTGCCAGCCCTCGAGCCGCTCGACCGTCGAAGGCCAAGAGCGAGAAGTAGGCCTTGTTGGGCAGGGCGAACTGCTCCTCGCGCTCCAGGAAGGATGCGAGCAGGCCGTCCTCTCGACCGGTGCGCGACAGCTCGTAGGGCAGGAGCATCGCGGGGGTGTCGAAGCCGTGGGTGGCCACGAAGAGGCGGGTCCACTCCTCTGTGTCCGAGAACTCCAGGCGGGGCAGGTGCTTCTTGACGTCGATCACCAGCTGCCGCGTGCGGCCGATGACGTTGGGCGGGCCAGGGCTGCAGAGCACTGGCCACCAGCCCTCGCAGACAAAGGGGTGCGGGCCCTCCTGGATCCAGATCATCTCCCGGCCCATGAAGAGGCCGTACTCGGCCTTCAGCATCGCGCGCTGCTTCTCGGTCCGCCAGAAGCGGTCGAAGACGAAGAGCTTCCGGTGCCGGATCAGGGCCCTCCACAGGGCGTCGTCCCTCGGCACGACCAGGCCGCTCTTCAGCCGGATGGGCTCTTCGCGATCCGCCTTCTCTCCCAGGACGGAGAGCTCGATCTGCACGATCTCGTCGAGGTGGGGTTCCAGGTTCATGGCTGCACCAGCGCTCGCCGTTGGAAGCCCTCGTCCTCGTCCTCTCCGGCGGCGACGAGGTCTCCGAGGAGGCCGTCGAAGCAGGCGGAGCCAGCGAAGTAGACCTCGACCCCACCACGCTCGAGCTCGTCCAGGGCCACCTTCCAGCGCTCCTGGCGGAAGGGGTCCGGGACCGACCATGGCCAGCCCAGGACGATGAGTCTCTGGGGACAGGCGAGCCTGCCGGAGAGCATGCCCTCCAGGACCGTCGCGAGGGGGAAGCCTCCGTCGCAGCCGGTGGCCAGCATGCGGCGGAGGTCGACCCCGCTCTCCACGCGCCAGATCCGGTCCCTGATCTCTGCCCTGTGGTTCGCGGCCTCTGCGACACAGCGAGCGACGAGGACCTCGCCCCCCCGGTAGCGGGCCCTGAAGGCTCCGATGGCCTCGACGTAGGCCTCTGCGAGCAGGGCCGCCTCTGTCCCGCCGTCGATCAGGAGCGTGATGGCGTCGTCCGGGACCACCTCGAAGAGGGTCTGGCTGGCGAGGCTGCTGGCGAGCATCGAGGGGCGCAGGGCGCCGTGGGGCGAGGCTCGGTAGGCGTAGCCCGGCTCGAGGCGGTCGAAGGAGCTCGCGGCGAAGCCTCCCAGGGCCTGCAGCGGGACCTCGGCGCGGGCCTCGTGGCCGATGCGCAGGGGGATGGGCCTGGCGTCCTGCTCCGGTGAGTCCCAGCCCCCGTCCTGCCCCGGCTTGTCGCTGTCCGAGCACTCGTCCTCTGGCGGGGCCTCGGGGAGCATGCCGGGCTCGGTGAGCAGCTCCAGGAGCTCCTCCCGGCTCAGGTGGTGTTGCAGCAGGTTGGCGCACCAGGCGCGGTGGTCGCCGCCTCCGTAGCAGGAGGCGATGCCCTCTCCGAAGGCCACGACCCAGCGAGGAACCCCCTCGGCCTCTGCTGGGGGCCGACCCAGGGCGCTGAGCACCGCCGGTGTCAGGGCCCAGCGTGCCTGTCCGGCTGGGGCTCGGGTCTTCAGCGGACGCCTGTAGGCCGCGTCGATGTCGACCCCCGGGAGCCTTGCCTGGACCTCGGCCTCCACCGCCACTTCGATGATCCAGAGCTCCACCACCTCCAGGGCCAGCTCCTGCTTGGAGGACCCCTCGAGGTCGAGCTCGCGGCGCTGGTCTCTCCGGCGCAGGTGGGTGAGCTCGTGGGCGATGTCGTGGAGGAGCTCCGCCTCCCCCCCGGGTGCTCGATCACGCAGGCGGATCCTGTACTCGCGGAGGCTCGCCGAGGGGCGCGTCTCGTGGTCGCCGAGCTCGACCTCTGGCGCCTCGATGCCCAGCGCTCCTGCGATCAGCCAGGTGACGCGTTCGAGGTCCATCAGTCCGGCCAGACGGCCTGCAGCGCGGTCAGGAAGGGCTCGCGGTGATCGCAGTGGCTGAGCATTCCCAGCTCGGCTGCCTGTGTCGCGCCGAGCCCCACCGCCCGGAGCCGGCAATAGGCGGACAGCCCGCGGACGGAGATCAGCTTGTTGCCGCCCGTGCGGGCCTCTGAGTCGTTGTGGCTGGCCACGAGGCGGGCGATCGCCGCGGCCTCTGGGTCCCCGAGGCCCTGGGTCTGCATCCAGGCCTCGATCGCCTCCACTGGCCAGGGCCTGAGCTCGACGCGCTGCAGCCGGTCCAGCATGAAGTCCGGGATCCGCGCCGGGGGGTTGGCCTCCAGGATCACCGTGAGTCGGGAGCCCGTGTGGATGGTGCGCCCACCGGGGAGGTGCAGGGCCTGGTTGCCGCTGAGAGAGGCCAGGTGCTGGTGGCAGACCGTCGGCATGTTCTGGGCCTCGGCGATGCGAAGGAGCACGCGGCCCCCTGCCTCGGCTCGCTCGGCCGCGCGGGCCCAGGGTCCCAGCTCGTAGGGGGTCTCCGTGCCGGCGAGGACCCGTCCGGCGATGAGCGTGGCCTCGTCGGTGCCCGGCCAGACCGTGGTGTTGACGACCTCGTCGAAGCGCCGGGCCAGGTCCCCGGACAGGGTGGTCTTGCCCCACCCGGGCGGACCCCAGAGGAGCACGTGCAGCCCCGCGTCGATCAGCACGCCGACGCGGTCACGGAGGCCGTGGAGGTGGAGCGCGAGGGGAGGGGCGGAGACCGTGTGGACCATGGAGACGTCTGGTGTTCTGGGTAGACAGCGAGCGGGGTCGGCGAGTTCGACCAGGCACTACGGAGCAATGGAGCGCTGCCTGCCCCTGTGACGTCCCCGCCCCCGGCCCTATTGCAGCTGTCAGTCGGTCCCCAGGGCTTCGAGGGTCGCCACGTCGCGCCGCTCGACCGTCCCGCGGAAGACGCTCGCGACCCACAGCTCGTCACCGACGCAGGCCACCCGGATGGGGCCGTGCTGGCCGTCTCGGGTGTAGGGAGGCTCCCTGAGGTCGTCCAGGGACAGCCGGGCCGTCGCCGTCACCAGCTCGCTCCCCTCGAGGGCGACCCCGGGGGCCAGCACGGTGCCCTCGGTCGTGCCCACGGCGACGAGGTCCTCGTCGTAGGCGGTGCTGCCGGCCCAGACGACCTCTCCATCCAGCACCAGCGGCCACTCCCCGAGGCCGTCGAGCTCCACCGAGGCGACGACCTGGCCATCCCGGATGGAGACGAGGCGTCCGTCCCGGGGTTCGTAGACGACCACGGCGTCGCCGAGCTCCACCACCCCCATGTGCTGGACGGACGGAGCGCTCGCGGCCTCGACCTCGAGCTCCACCCAGTCATCGCCGATGAGCACGCGGCCCTCTCGGGGGTCGCCCACCAGCAGCCCCTGAGAGGACCAGCCCGCGCCGATCAGCGCGTCGTGGCCGGTGCAGAGGCCGTCCTCGCAGCGGCGGTGGAAGGTCTCGGCGAGGCTGGAGCGCGAGGTCTCCTGGCGGCTGGCGAGGTCCACGACCTGCAGCTCGCCGGACTCCTGGCACACGACGTGGCCCTTCCCCTCGAAGGGCACCACCTGGAAGGGCCAGCCGCAGGAGGCCACGGTCTCTCCGGTCTGCACCACCCACAGCTCGTCTGTCAGGTGGGAGCCCGCCCAGAGCTCCCCCTCGCTCGCGGCGAGGTGGTCGATGGTCATGCCCAGGCGAGCTCCGCGCAGGGTCTCGACCCCCTCGGACGTGAATGACGACAGCCGCAGGGCGTCCTCGTTGGCGGTCCACCACTTGGAGCCGTCCCAGGCCAGGGAGTGGATCGTCTTGTCGAGGTCCAGCGTCCACACGATCTGCAGCTCGGTCGTGAGCCGGGTGACCCTCCCCGGGGCGCCCTCGTAGGAACCCGAGTCCGGCAAGGCGGCGCCTTGGCGATTGGTGACCAGCAGGTCGTCCTCGACCCCCTCCAGCGCGAAGGTGTCGGAGCCCGTGACGAGGCTGTCCTCGACGCCTTCCGAGCCCACGCGCAGCACCTCGCCGCTGAGCCGGTCCGTGACGAAGACGACCTCGCCCAGGAGCAGGACGTCGGACAGCTCGCTGTGCTCGGTGTCGACGGACCACTCACCGAGGACCTCGACCGCGCGGCCGTTGGTGGCGGCCATGCGCTGTCCCTCCACGTCCAGCGCCGAGGGGGTCAGGGTCCAGCCCTCGAGCTCCGCCCACTCCCCGTCGTAGCGCCAGACCCCCTCTGCGGAGGTGGCGTAGAGGCCCCCGTCGTCGGCGTGCAGGAGCGGCCCCGGGAGCGACTCGGTGGTGAGCTCGCCGGTGTCGAGGTCGAAGCCCAGCATGCGCTGCTCGTTCACGGCGCTCACCCACAGTCTCCCGTCCCAGATCTCCAGGGTTGGGAACAGCGCGTGGTCGATCTCGCCATCTCGAAGGTCGAAGGCCCCCATCCGCTCGCCGGTGGCCGGATCCGCGATGGTCACGAAGGGCACGTGCAGGTTCGAGACGTAGACCGCATCCGGCGTCGCCTCGACGTCGTAGATGCCCACCGACGGCGTCTCCGGGCCGAGGTGGTAGACCCCGGGGGCTTCGCTCTCCGCGGCGGGCCGGCAGGCGAGCAGGGCTGTGATCATCGGCGTTGTCATAGCCACTCAGCTGCACAGGTAGCAGCGCGAGGGCTTCGGCGCGGGTGGCCGTGGCGGCGATCAGTAGTAGCCGAGGAAGGCCCACGCGGTCTGCTGCTCGAGGTCCTGCAGCGTGCCGCCGCTGGAGTCCCAGCTCTGGGCGCCCGCGACGTACTGGGCGGGCCAGGTCCCGTCGAAGTCCCGCGTGATCGTGCCGCTGTTGGAGGTCACGCCGACGTTGGAGACCGGCAGGGGCGTGGCCACCGGGCAGCCACCCACCCAGAAGGGGGACATCGCCAGGGCGAACTTCCAGTCGCAGCCGTCGCAGAGGCCCGAGCCGTAGGTGGAGCCAGCGCCGGGGTCGACCACCAGCATGCCGGAGCAGTCGAAGGCCGAGCCCTCGCCGTAGGGGGTGGCGGACAGGTAGACCGCGCCGGTTCCGCGCAGGATGGCCTCGTAGCCGTAGGTGGAGGACACACCGGTCTCGATGGTGACGTCGTCGAGCTTCACCTCGACCGAGACGCGGTAGCCGGTCAGGCAGATGGCCTCTCCGGCGCACTCGTCGTCGTCGCAGTCGACCAGGCCGTCGCCGTCGTCGTCCTCGCCGTTGTCGCAGTCCTCGAGGCACACATCCACGCAGTCCGGATCCTCGCAGTCGGCGAGCCCGTCGCCGTCCTCGTCGCCCTCCTCCGAGCAGTCCTCTTCGAGGTCCGTGTCGGTGTCGGAGTCGGTGTCAGCGTCGGCCTCGGGTGAACCCGAGTCGTCAGGGCCCTCGCCGTTGCAGGTGAGCGCCACCCAGAGGAGCGTCATGCGCTGAGACTACCGCTACTCGGGAACGCCGTAGGCCTCGCAGACCTTGATGCTGTCGAAGTCGCCGTACATGTTCAGCGTGCTCATGCCCGTGACGCCCGCGTCGGCGAAGTAGTCCGCCGTCGCAGAGGCCTTGACCTCGACCGTGCCGTCGGTGGCGTAGCAGTAGAGGTCGTCCTCGAAGGTGTAGAAGCGGATCGTGGCGTCGCTGCCGGTGGCGAGGTCCATCGACTCGTCGTGGTCGGTGCGCGCCAGCTGGTCGAAGCTCGGGTTGATGCAGCTGCCTTCGCACTCGCTGTTGATGTCGTCCTCTTCGACGTCGAGGAAGGCGGCGATCTGCAGGAAGTGACCCGCGTCCCAGCAGTCGAGCACGGAGTTGCTGGCCAGGGCGCAGCGGTAGCCGTGGTAGCCCTCGTCCTGGTCGTCGTCCGTGGCTGCCCGAGACAGGAAGCCGGCGCGCCAGCGCTCGGTCTCTCCGCAGAGGATGTCGCCGTCGCTGTTCCAGTCGTAGTCGAAGGCAGCGGCGTTCATCGAGCTGCTGGTCTCGTCGTCGTCGCCGTCGTTGTAGTCGGCGGTCGCCTGAGGCAGCTCGACGAAGTTGAGGTCGGCGTTGAGGTTGTAGCGGATCTCGCAGGTGATCACGTGCTCGTCGATGGTGCTGCAGCTGTCGGTGCAGCCGTCGAGCGCCACGCTCCAGGTCAGCTCGACCTGCTCGTCGCTGTTGGTGCCCTCGCTGTCGGGGGTGTCGTCGCACGAATCGAGGCTCCAGAAGGCCGGCAGGGTGTCGGTGACCGTGGCGGTGGTCGCCGTGGCGCCGCGGTTCTGGACGGTCAAGGTGACCTCGACCGTGCCGCTCGATGTGCTCTCGGCGAGCTTGCCGATGGCCACCGCCGCGTGGCTGTTCTGGTAGGTCCAGATGTTGGCCTGGGCCTGGACGCCGCTGGCGCCGGCCCAGTCGACGTGGTCCTCGACGCCGTCACCGTCTTCGTCGGTATCGTCCGTGATCGGGGCCTGTATGTCCTCTGGTAGCCACGCGCCGATGGAGTCGTAGCTGTCGCCCACCGCCAGCGTAGTCCCGTACTGGTAGCACCAGAAGGAGGGCTCATCGAGGTAGGGCGAGTACACGCCGTTGTCCGTCGTCCAGGACGCGTAGTACATGTCGAGGCTGCTGCCCGCGGGGATGCGGTAGGTCGAGCCGAGGAGCACTTCCTCGCCAACCACCAGGCTCTGGGAGCCGGGGTTGTCCCACATCGCGAAGCCCTCGAGGCAGATGTCGTAGTCGGGGTCGCTGTTGGTGAGCGTGGCCACGCCGACACCGGTGATCTCGAAGGAGAGGATGCCCAGGGCCAGGGCCTGGTAGTCGGTCCAGCAGTCGTCGTCCGGCGTGTAGTCGCCGCACTCGGAGAGGCAGTCGAAGCCGCAGCCGGGCTCCGTGCCCTGCGAGGAGAGCTCGCCGATGACGACCGTGTCGGTCCAGGCCTCTGAGCCGAGCATGACCTCCTGGCCGCCGTCGGTGGCGTAGACCGAGTTCCCGTCCCACTCCCAGCTCTCGCCGAGGTGCTCCGTCGGGTTGAACTCGCCGTCGTCAGAGGACAGATCGGACTCGTAGAGCAGCGTGCCGACCAGGGGGTCGAGGTCGTCGCAGTCGTCGCTCTCGCCGACACCGTCGTTGTCGATGTCGGTGTCGTCGATGAGGTACCAGCTGTAGTTGCAGCCGCCGAAGCCCGAGTTGAACTGGGTGAGGGCGTAGCGCAGGTCCTCGTCGTCGCCAGAGGCTGTCGCGTCGAGGGCCTCTCCGGCGGTGATGCCGGTGAGCTCGCCGTCGAGCAGCGTGGCGTCCGCGAGCCTGGAGTAGATGCCGAAGACCTCTGCGCGCTCGAGGCTCAGGGTCGCAGCGAGCGCTGCCCACTGGCGGTGGAAGTCGTCGCTGTCGTCGAGGTAGGTCTGGAAGTCGTCTGGCGATCTCAGCGTGGCGTCACCGATCTGCAGGCTGTCGATCAGCTCCCAGCGGTCGTGCACGAGGAGACCAGCGTTGGTCTGGTAGTCCTCTGGCGTCCAGGCGCAGCCCACCCCCGAGACCGTGTCAGAGGTCGGATCCATGAAGGAGGGAGCGGGGGTGGTGTCCTCGACGTCTGGGACGTCTTGCGTGTCGCAGCTGAGAAAGCTGGTGACAAGAAACAGCACGAGCCGCTCCTCTTCAGAGTAGTGATCAAGAGTATCGGGCATGATCCAGGCCGCTGGTTACGGATCTCTTACCGGGACCGGCACTTCGCGCGGTCGTGCTAGGCTCGGGGGGTGGTGCTCGCGCTCTCGTTGGCCTGCTCAGATGGCCCCTGGAAAGGACTCCCGGAGTCCGAGATCGCCGCGTGGGAGGCCCTGAGGGGCAGCACCATCACCCTCGAGGGGCGCGTCGTGGACGCTGGCGGAGAGCCGCTGTCCGGGGCCCGCGTCGGCCTTCGGGACAGCTCGGTCCGAACCGGGGACGATGGCTCCTTCGAGCTCGGCGGGCTCACGCGCGAAAACGCGCTGGTCAGCCTGTCGCTGGAGGGCTTCCACGACGAGGAGGCCCCGGTCCACCTCGTCCGCGAGCTCGCCGTGTCCCGGGTGGACCTCGGGGACGTGCCCATGTCAGAGGACGACCCGGACGTGGTCCGCATGCTCTTCACCGGCGACGTCATCTTCGGGCGTCGCTTCGTGGACCTCGATGAGAGCTCCGCCTTCGACGAGGTCCCGCCTGACGATCCTGCGGCGCTGATCTCTGCCAGCGATCCCTACCCGGGCACGCTCCGCGTCTTCACCTGGGTCGAGCCCTGGCTCGACGGCTACGACTACGTGAGCGTGAACCTCGAGTCGGTGGTGACGGACGACCCCGCCACACCCCACCCGACCAAGCCCTACGTCTTCTTCACCTTCCCCGAGTCCCTGGACGCGCTCGCCGAGCACGCCGACTTCGCGAACCTCGGCAACAACCACGTCTACGACTACCTGGAGCCGGGCATCCAGGACACGATCGACCACGTCGCCGCCAGCGGCATGGACTACGCTGGGCTCGGCGCGGACGCGGACGAGGCCTTCGTCGCCTCGGACTTCGACCTGGGCTCCCAGCGCTTCGCGATGCTGTCGATGACATCTGTGACGGGCTCGCAGTACGAGATCGGCTTCGTCGCCAGCGACACCCGGGGCGGGGCGGCCGATCTCACCGACGACGAGAGGGTCCTGGGCGCCATCGAGGACGCGTGGACCGTCGGTCGAGCGCCGATCGTCCAGGCACACTTCGGCAAGGAGTACTCGGACGCCCCGTCGGACTACACGGTGGGTCGACTCGAGCTGTTGGGCGAGGCCCAGCCCGCGCTCGTCGTGGGCCACCACCCCCACACGCCGCATGGCTTCGGCTGGCACGAGGGCGTGCTCGCGGCCCACTCCCTGGGCAACTTCATCTTCGACCAGGACCGGGTGGAGACGATGCTGGGCCTGCTCTTCGAGGTGGAGCTCGAGGACACCCTGCCCGTCGCGGCGCGCGTGCGGCCGATCTACCTCGAGGACTACCGCCCCCGGCCGCTGACGGGGCGGCTGTCGGATTGGCTCCTGCGCAAGGTCGGCCAGGTCTCGTTGCCCTTCGGCGGCGTGCTCACCCAGGCCGCAGGCAGCGCTCACGTCGACTTCGGAGCCGGGGCCGTCGAGGAGCGCCGCAACCTCCAGCTGGACCTTCACGTCGGCGCAACCGGGGTCGCCATCGTCGATCTGCGGAGCGAGCTCGAGCCCGGCGAGTCGGTCGTGTACCTGCACAGTGACGGCGTTGGTGTGGTCGGCCGCATGGGCCTCGATCAGCTGATGTTCGGCAGCTTCGAGGACTACGACGTCGACGAAGACTGCCTGGAGCTGTCGCGCTGGGACCTGGCCGGGGACTCCCAGTTCGTCTGTGTGGAGCAGCCCTACCGCGGCGTGGCGGCCGTGTGTTCCCTGCGGGACCGCTACAACAGCGAGGACAGCCGGGTCTGGTTCCGCAACCGGGTGCGGGTGGTCGGCGACGCCATCGGCGAGCCCAACAAGGACATGACGCTCTTCGGCTACCGGCGTGGAGCGGAGGCTGGCCCCACCTTCTTCGAGGCCGAGTACCAGGCCAGCGAGGGGGACCGCAGCTTCGGCACGGACGTCCTCGCTCGTCGGGAGGCGGGGACCTACGACTGGGAGCCCTTCTGGGACGACCTCGACATCCCCGCAGACGAGGCCGACCCGGACGACCCGGAGAACAACGCTCGGGCCGTGCGCATCGTCTTCTCCCACAGCCCTCCGGACCGCGGTCGGGCCCTGGCATCGATCGACGAGTTGGCACTCGTGAACTGGTTCGAGCGACGGGATCTGTCGGGCGGCTTCTCCCTGGAGGCACCCCACGCAGAGGACTTCCTCCGCGTCCACGCTCCTGCCGGCGACTACGTGCTCGACGTCACGGTGGTCCGCACCTCGCTCTACTGACGCCAGGTCATGGCGGGAGCGACGGCGTCCTCTGCGAAGACCCCCGCGCGCAGCTTGGAGAAGTACGGCGAGGCGTGGACGTACTCGAAGAGCACCGTGCCCTGGGCGCCCTGCTCCCTCGCGCTCTCGATGCAGGCGACGACCTCGTCGTAGCTGAGCTTCTCTGCGGAGATGCCGGCGTAGACGTGACGTCCGTGGCTGTTGTCGACGTGGTCCTCGAGGAGGGTGTGGAAGTCGAGGCGCTGGCCGGGGGGATCCGTGCGGGGCCAGTAGATCATCGGCAAGGTGGCGTCCAGGAGCCCCTCCTGCAGCATGCCGTGGCTGTCCTGGGCGTAGTCCGAGTGGCCCTCGCTGACCTTCCAGCCCCAGCGGTCCGTGTGGATGCCCCAGACCGCGGCCGTGACCGGGACCTCGACGGCGTCGCGCACGGCGGCGACGGTCATCTCGACGTGCAGCTCGCGGGGACCGCTCCCGGCCTTCGCGGAGGGGTAGCGCACGTAGTCGAGGTGAACGCCGTCGACGTCGTAGCGGCGGTCGAGATCCGCGGCGACCTTCTGGACGTGCTCGCGGACCTTCGAGGGGTCGGCGAAGACGTAGTGGTCGGACAGCTTCGAGCCGGGCAGCACCCAGTCCGGGTGGGCCTCCATCGCATGGGGGATGCCCGCGGAGGCAGCCGGGGTGGTGCCCTTCCACATGCTGAAGGTGTTCAGCCAGGCGTGGACCTGCAGGCCGCGCTCGTGGCCTTCGCGCACGGCGACCTCCAGCGGGTCCCAGCCCGGGTCCTGACCCAGCGTGCCGGAGAGGCGCTGCGCCCATGGCTCGTGAGAGCTTTCGTAGTAGGCGTCGAACTGGCCCCGGACCTGGAAGAACACGGCGTTGAAGCCGGCATCGTCGAGCTCCGCCATGATGCGCTCGACCTCGTCTTCGGACTCGAAGGTCCACCGCGTGACCCAGACGCCGCGCAGCTCCTGGGTGTTATCGGTGGCGGCCCCCGTCTCGGGGAGCGCGAGGCAGCCGAGCATCGACATCAGCATGGTCATGAGTCTCCTTCTACTGGCGTGCTCCGACTCGAGCGAGCCCGTTGTTCATGTCGACCGGCCTGGTTCTTCCATCGTCTTCATCACCCTCGACACGACTCGTGCGGATGCACTCGGGGCCTACGGAGCGGAGTTCGGGAGCTCCCCACACTTCGACGCCCTTTCGGCCCGCGGGGTTCGCTTCGATTGGTGCCTGTCGCACGTGGCCTCCACCCTGTCCGCTCACGGCTCGATGATGACCGGGCTCGATCCGCACCAGCACGGCATCCCGCGCAACGGCTTCTCCCTGGACGAGGAGCACGCGACGGTCGCGGAGCTTCTGTCGGCGGCGGGCTACGACACGATCGGGGTGGTCTCGGCTTCGGTCATCGGCTCGGAGACCGGCATGGCTCGTGGCTTCCGGCTCTTCGACGACGAGCTCTCCATGGACAAGCGCAAGCGCTTCGAGGCGCCGGGGGACGAGGCCACCGACCGGGCGCTGGCGCTGGTGGACCAGGCAGCCGTCGACAAGCCCCTGTTCATCTGGGTCCACTACTACGACGCCCACAGCCCCTACGAGCCTCCAGAGGACTACGTCGAGCGCCTCGTGACCGAGCGCATGACCCGATGGGGCAAGCCCAAGCGGGCGATGAAGAACATCTCGGACGGCATCCGGGACGACCGCCTGACCGACGCGGATCGGCGCTGGTTTCGCGAGATGTACCAGGCCGAGGTCGCCTTCGCCGACGCCCAGATGGGGCGCCTGCTCGAGGGGCTGCAGGTCCGCGGGGTGCTCGATGACGCCAGCATCGTCGTCACCGCGGATCACGGCGAGGCCTTCTTCGAGGACCCCATGGGCCCGGTCGGTCACGGCCCCGAGATCGACCTTCCCCTGACTCGCGTGCCGCTGGTCGTGGTCCCGAGCACCGGTGAGACCGGGGTGGTCACCGACCTGGTGCGTGTCTCCGACATCGGGCCCACGCTGCTCGGACTCGCAGGTCAGGACCCGGTGCTGGGGGGCGGACGGGATCTGGGTCCAGCCCTGGGAGGGGGCCCGGTGCCCCTGACGACCGTCTACCTGGAGGCCACCAAGCCTGCGAAGAAGAAGCTGGACGACTCCTGGAACAACAGCCACACGGAGCACGGCATCGCGCGCGGGGAGCACCTCCTCGTCCGCAGCCGAGGAAACCGCGTCGACCGCCTCTACCTGCTCGACGACGCTCAGACCCCGACCTCGCACGACGGGATGCTCGAGGCCATGGGGCGGGATCTGACGGCGTGGGAGGGCACGGCGCCTTCATACCTGGAGACCGAGATGAGCTCGGACGTCGTCGATGCCCTCAAGGCCCTGGGCTACCTCGAGGAGTAGCCCAGCCCAAGCTGCAAGGGCACGATGATCAGCGCCGGCTCGGGGTTGAAGCGGCTCCACGGCACGTCGATGGTCGGGCCGACGCCCACTCGCGAGGCGACGACGAACCAGAGAGGTCCCACGTCATAGGTTCACGCGAGCTCGACCGAGCCGTTCACGATGACGGCGATGACGCTCGGAGCCCGTCCCATCCACAGGTCGGGTCCGACCCCCGAAGAAGTTGGCCGCATCGACAGCGTGGAGCCCCTCGACACGGTCGACACGGGGACCCCGGTTGTCTGCGGTGAGATCCCCACGATCGAGGACGGCAGGACCCCGAGCCGCGTCCTCACGGTCGAGCCTGGCGAGGACATCGCGGCCATCGCGGCGACGGCGGAGCCCGGGGACAGCATCCTGCTCTCTGCTGGTACTCACGACAACGCCTACGTCGTGGACCTCCACGGCACGGCCGAGGCGCCCATCTGGCTCGGTGGCGAGGGCGCCGTGTTCGAGGGAGGATGGGAAGGGCTCCATCTCGTGAGAGCTCGCTTTGTCATCGTGCACGATCTCCAGATCAGCGGCTCAGAGGACAACGGGCTCAACGCGGACGACGGCGGCGACTACGACGACGAAGAAGCCAGTCATCACCTGCTCTTTCGCGACCTGCACTTCTCGGATGTCGGCAGCGGCGGCAACCAGGACTGCCTCAAGCTCTCCGGCCTCCGCGACTACGCCGTCATCGACTCGACCTTCGAGCGCTGCAGCTCCAGCGGCATCGACCACGTCGGCTGCCACCGCGGCGTCATCGCCCGCAACCACTTCGAGGACAACGGCGGCGGCGTCCAGTCCAAGGGTGGCAGCGCTGACATCGAGATCCGCCAGAACACCTTCGTGGACTCCGGCGATCGGGCGTTGAACCTGGGGGGCGGCACGGGCAAGGAGTACTTTCGGCCGCCGCTGTCGGACACGGAAGACAACGTCGAAGCCCGCGATCTCGAGGTCTACGCCAACCACTTCGTCGGCTCAGAGGCCCCCATCGCGTACGTGGGCAGTGTCGACTGCGTGGTCGCCAACAACACGCTGATCGAGCCGGGCAAGTGGGTCTTCCGGATCCTGCAGGAGAGCGTCTCCGACGAGGAGCACGACTTCGCGAACAACCTCTGGTACGCCCAGGACGATCCGGGCGCCTCCGAGCCCGAGCTCCCGGCAGAGGAGTCCGGGGCGGTCATCGGGGTCGATCCGGAGCTCGATGGCATCGCGCCCACCGCCGAGTCCCCGGCGCTCGGAGCAGGGACCGCGGCGCGGACCGACGGGGACCTGGAGGCGAGGTGCTACCTCGACCCGCCGGCCATCGGAGCCATGGAGTGGAGCGGCGATTGACGGCGGGATAGGACCGCGCCATGTCGACCTACGCCGCCTTCGTCCGCAAAAACAGGCTTCCTTCGACCTCTGTGATCAAGAGGGCCCTGTCCTCGCGCGGTTGGGCGGTCGAGATCGACACCGAGCACACCCTCGACGAGCTCTCGGGCAAGTTGCCGCTGCGCGTCGACGACGAGCCGATCGAGGTCGCGATCGAATGCAGCACGGACTTTGGTCGTGACACAGACTCGGATGTCTGGGCGGCAGTGCACAAGCTCACGGACGTGCGCATCCGCTTCACTGGCGATGGACAAGGCGCGCGTTGGGCTCGGGACATCGCCCGCGGCGTCGCTCTGCTGGCCTGTGGCGCCTACCTCGCCGACGGGGCCGAGGAGCCGATCCACTACGGGCGCTGAGGGCGCGCGAGGGCGCAGGGATCATTCCCCTCTGAGCTGATCCTCGAGGTCCGCGCAGGTCGCGCCGTCGGCGATGCGCGTCATCGTGAACGACGAGCGCTCCTGGTTCACCCTCAGGTTCGTCTTGCGTATGAACAGCACGTTCTCGGCTCCGATGATCTCCTGCTCGAGGAGCTGGACGTCGGCCTTGCCTTCGATGAGATCAGCGGTCTCCACCACGCCTCTGAGCCAGGTGTGGGCCAGCTGGGTGATGTAGACATCGACCTCGCCGAAGAGGGGGGCGCGCACACCGACGGTGACCCCGGGATGGCCGTCCTCGTCGTGGTCGAAGACCCGCGGGTCGGCCGCGTCGATGGGGATCGGCAAGGGCTCGCTGCCGTCGTAGCCGCTGACCTCGATCTGCAGGTCGGCCGCGTAGCGCAGCTGGCCGTCGACCTCTTCGATCTGCAGGACGTAGGTCTTGTCGGGCAGCGTCTTCACGAACGAGTCGGGGATGATCGGCACTGCGATGGCCCGCTCGGTGATCGCGGTCACGTCGCAGGTCGTGTGGTGCTGGAGCCAGCGCCCGTCCAGACGCCTGATGGTCGCGATGTTCGTGCGATGGGAGAGCACCGCGCTGTCCCCGAGGACCGGCACGGTCGCGTCCGTGACGATGTCGAGCTCGAGCATCCACGTCCCGGTCGGGTCGAAGTCCTTTGGCGGAGCCGCGGCGAGCAGCGCCAGGGCCAGCAGTGGCAGCCACCGTCTCACGCGCTCCTCGGGACCACCATCGGGATGCGCTGCAGCGCCTTGTACCAGCGCACGAAGCCCGGCGCGAGCAGGGCCTTGCCGGTGTTCATGAAGGCGACGGCCAGGTGGCGGCGAGGGTCCGCGTAGACCACCAGCGTCGCCAGTCCGAGGTGTCCGAAGGCGCCGCGGGTCCCGAAGCCGAAGAGGCTCAGGCGATCCCCGCCGAGCATCGGACCCAGGCCGTAGCGCATCGGGATGCCGAAGGTCCCGTCGGGGCTGGCTGGGGTGCGCTCGTGGACCATGTGGCGGATCGTGCGTTCCTTCAGCACTCGCACGCCCCCCATCGTTCCGCCATCGAGCAGCATCTGGAGGAAGCGCGTGGCCCCGCGTCCCGTGCACATCGCGTTGGCGCTGGGAAGGACCGCCTGCTTGAAGGCGGTGGAGTTGGAGAAGGCGACGGCCTCTTCGAGGGGCCACCCCACGGTGTCCTCGAAGATCCTGGCCATCGGTGCCAGCGGAGGCGCGGTGACGAGGTGCTCGGCGACGTCGTCAGGGCGACTGCTGCCGTAGTTGAGCCCCGAGTCGGGGAGGAGGTCTCGGGCCAGCTCGCGCAGATCGCAGCCTTGTGTGGCCCGGACCAGCTGGCCGAGGAGCACTCCGGAGAGCATCGGTGAGTAGGCCGTCCACCCCGGGCGGTTCGGCCGCGCGTGCCGGAGCGCTTCGATCTGGACGTCGTCGTCGAGGCACTGCTCCAGGGTGAGTCCGAGTCGGGGCATGCGGTGGAGGCCGGCCCGGTGGGTGAGGACTTCTCGCAGGGTCGCGCCCGAGTGCTCCAGGGTGGGCAGGTAGGTCCTCAGCGGGATGTCCAGACCCAGCTCGCGGCGCTCGACGAGCGCCATCACCAGCACGGCACTGAGGAGCTTGCTGGCAGAGAAGAGGTTGAACTCGGTCTCTCCGTCGACGACCCGGGTCTGGGCGGCGTCGACGTGCCCGCATGCACGATCGAGCACGACCTCGCCGCGATGCCGGATCGTCAGGGCGACCGCGGGGTGGAGGCCGGTCCGGTAGAGGGCCTCTACGTCCCGCCAGATGGTCTCGATGCCCTCTGTGGAGAGCCCGGTGCGAGCAGGATCGACCTCGGCGCCGGTCCAGCGCACACGCTGGGGATCGGGTACCTCCAGCGCTCTGTGCAGTGCCACCATTGGGTGGGAGTATCCCTCGTGGTGCTCGGGGATGACGTCGTGAGGGGGGACGGTGACGGGTGACGGTGACGATGACGTTCGACGAATCGGACGAGGAACGGGGTTCCTTGACCCAGCGGGGTCAAATGGGGTAGCCGTGGAGTGCGAGTCACCCTCTCCGGGTCACACTGAAGATCCTCCCGGCCAGCATCCTGACCCTCTTCTGCCTGGCCATGGCCGCGTGTAGCGGCAAGGAGACATGGGTGCCGCCGGCCGAGGGGATGCCTGCCGGGGCAGTGGTCGTGCTCGGCGTGGACGGGCTCGACCGGGTGCTCCTCGAGCGCATGGCCCGGGATGGTGATCTCCCCAACTTTGCTCAGGTGATGAACGAAGGGGTCGTCACCGACATGCACGTGTCTCAGCCGCTCCTCTCCCCCAGGATCTGGACCACGCTGGCCAGCGGGTACGCCCCCGAAGTGCATGGGGTGCTGGACTGGGTCAAGCCCCAGAACCAGCAGCAGACGCGCCAGCCCTACCGAGCCACGGACGTGGCCGTGGAGCGGGTCTGGGATGCGGCGAGCCAGGCGGGCAAGCAGGTGCTGGTCTCGGGCTGGCTGATGACCACGCCCGTCTCCGAGGTCAGCGGGGTCATGCTCAGCGACGATGTGGTGCTCCGCGGCAGCCTCGACATGGATCCGAAGAACCGCCCGCGGCGGGACCCTGCCGTCAAGGACGGCTGGCTCGCGTACCCGGAAGCGCGCCTGGAAGACGTGGATGACTGGATGCCCGGGAAGGCGTGGCTGGGCGACCACCCGCTCGCGTACCAGGTCTCCGAGTACGGGACGCTCCTGCATCCGCTCATACGAGACGAGACCCACGTTCGCAGCCTGGAGATGCTCGGTCCTGCGCTGGGTGCCGAGCTCAGCATGGTCTACCTCTCGGGCGTGGACCAGCTCTCACACCAGTACTGGCCTTTTGCAGATCCGATGGGCGTGGCGGCCATGAGCGCGGATCCAGGTCTGCGCCAGCAGAGCGGCGCCGGGCTGATGGAGATGTACCCGGGCAAGCGCAAGCTCCCCCTCAGCGATGGGCCCACGACCCAGGCTCGGCTGGACGAGGGCGCGCGCTGGGTCCCCGACTACTACCGGTACCTCGACAGCGTGCTCGCGCGGGTGATGGCCACCCTGAGCGTCAACGGAGGCACGCTGATCGTCTGCTCCGACCACGGGTTTCGCGTGGGGCAGCGACCCGTGCCGGTGTTCGCAGACCACAAGGAGCCAGCCCTTCTCATCGGCTGGGGCTCCCGGGTCCGTCCGGATGCGAAGCCCCGCGCCGAGGTGAGCATGGGAGACCTCGCTCCCACGCTCTATGCGCTGCTCGGTATGCCCGCGGCCGAAGACATGGAGGGCAGGGTGCTCGATGATCTCTTCGAGGTCGAAGCGCTGCCGGTGGGACCGTCGAGAGTGCGAAAGGTCGCCGGAGCCATCCCGGGAGCGCCCACGGATCATCCACGGCAAGAGCAGCTCGAGGCGCTGGGGTACATCGACAAGGAGGGGGCGCCGATTCCCCAGCCGGCTCCTCGCTGAACGAGCAGGGACCTACAGCTCGTAGGCCCCGATGTCCCAGCCGTCTCCGCCCGGTCGGGCGTTGTCCTCCAGGTCCGAGGTGACCTCCTCCAGCTCCAGCCCGGCGTCGATGAGCGGCGACTCCGGTGCGGGTCGTCCCTCCTCGTCGACCAGCGGATCCACCAGCAGGTCGCTGCTGCCCTCGATGCCGTCGTAGTCACCGGAGCCGTTGTCCCAGAGGGCGTTGTGGCTCCACTCGACGGAGTTCGGACCCGTGGCCTTGGCCCCGTAGTAGACAGAGCCGACGATGAGGTTGTTGACGATCTCGGTGGTCGGTCCGGAGGAGCAGTTCGGGCAGTGGATGCGCAGGCCCTGCCGGGCGCTGGAGAGGATCGTGTTGTGTGCCACGAGCCCGCCGTCTTCGTAGGACACGGTGATGGCGTCGGGATGGCAGTCCACCAGGAGGTTGTTGGTGATCACCGGCTCGGCGTCAGCGCTGCGGATGCAACCGCCGGTGCCCTCGGCCCGGTTCGAGGAGAAGCGGTTCCGATCGAAGCTCGGTGAGCCCCGCCGGATCATCACGGCTCCCCCCGAGCCGCTGTCGGGGGCGTGGCTGTTGTCCTCGAAGGAGTTGCCGGTGAAGCTGCCCTCGCAGCGGTAGCAGTAGAGCCCGCCGCCGCCCCAGGAGGTGTCTCCGACGCTCTCGTTGTCGCGGAGGAGGTTGCCCTCGAAGACCCCGTCGAACTCGTAGAGGTAGGCGCCCCCTCCCTGGTAGGCGCGGTTGCCCTCGATGACGTTGTCCCTGATGGTCGGAGCGGCCTTGTAGACGAAGAGCCCTCCGCCGTAGGTCTCGCCCTCAGCGAGGTGGCCGTAGTCGCCGGAGAGGCCCCCGCCGTCGGCGAGCCGGAAGCCCTCGACGGTGGCGTCGCCGGTGATCAGCAGCGAACCCGAGAGCGTGGCATCCGAGCCCCGAAAGACGATGGCCCCCTCCAGCTCGATCGCTTCGTCCCAGGTGCCGTCGAAGACCAGCACCTCCTCGCAGCCGCCGCGATTGGCGAGGGCCTCTACGATCGAGTCCCCCGGGTAGACCATGATCGGACAGTCGCCGACTTCGCCCGTGTCGTCGGGTCCCCCGGTGTCGCCTCCGGTGTCGTCGGGGCTCGAGGTGTCTTCGAGGCGCGACGGTGGTGTGGGTGGCTGGGCAGTCCCGGGTAGTGGACCCTGCTCACGAGCGGGTGGGCCTCGAGCAGCTCGGCGAGGGCCTGGGCGGTGCCTGCCTGGTAGCGCACTCGAAGTGGAAGGGTCTTGAGACCGCGCTCCAAGAGGAAGCAGGCGCCGGGGTCCAGGCAGCCCCCCAGGTGGTTGGCGACGGAGCGGACGCGGCGGAGGGTCTCCTCCGGCCCGATCACCACCCCGGCGACGAGGTCGCTGTGGCCGTTGAGGTACTTCGTCGCCGAGTGCAGGACGAGGTCGTAGCCGAGCTCCAGCGGGCGGAAGAACACGGGGGTGGCGAAGGTGTTGTCCACCACCGTGGTCAGCCCTCGGGCCCGCGCGAAGGTCACGAGGCGCTCGTGGTCGATGACGCGCAGGGTCGGGTTCGCGATGGCCTCTGCGTAGACGACCTTCGTGTTGTCGCGCACAGGCCAGTCCTGGCTGGGGGTGTCGGCGTCGAAGAAGTCGACCTCGATGCCCATGCGCGGCAGGGTGTGGCGGGCCAGCGCGTCGGTGCCGCCGTAGCAACCCCGCTCGATGAGCAGGTGGTCCCCCTCGCCGAGGAGGGTGCAGAGGGTCGCGGTGATGGCGGACATGCCGCTGGCGGCGACGTAGCTGTCCTCGCCGCCCTCCAGCGCCGCGATGCGCGCGCCGACCACGCGCTGGTTCGGCGTGTTGTTGAGCCGCACGTAGCGAATGTCGTCGTAGGCGACCTCGCCGCTGAGCTCGTAGGTCGAGGACTGGAAGATCGGCGTGTTGACCGCTCCGTGGTGGAGTCCCTTGTCGGACGCCGCGTGGATGGCCTGGGTCTGGATGCATGACCCAGGCTATCCGGCTGCACGCAGACGACGGGCCAAGGTCTGCTCTTGTCATCCGAGCCAAAGGACCTAGGCTTGGCGCCATGTTCGAGACCTTCCATGTCGACGGCGGCCGAGCCATCAAGGCCTGGATCCGTGGCGTGCCCATCGAGGACGCCGCGCGCCGCCAGCTCGAGAACATCGCCCGCCTGCCGGTCGTGCACCGTCACGTCGCGGTCATGCCCGACGTGCACCTCGGCAAGGGAGCCACGATCGGCTCGGTGATTCCCACCAAGCACGCCATCATCCCGGCGGCGGTGGGGGTCGACATCGGCTGCGGCATGATGGCGGTGCGGACGAAGATGTCAGCAGGCCGCCTGCCGGACAACCTGGCTCAGCTGCGTCGGGCCATCGAAAGGGCCGTGCCACACGGGCGCACCAAGGGCGGGCGCAAGCACGACAAGGGCGCCTGGGGCCGCCTCCCCGAGCAGGTCGAGCGCGCCTGGGCACAGCTCGCCCCCACCTTCGAGATCATCTGCGACAAGCACCGGCCCATCCGCCGCACGAACAACGTGGTGCACCTGGGCACCCTCGGCACGGGCAACCACTTCATCGAGGTCTGCCTCGACACAGAAGACCGCGTCTGGTTCATGCTCCATTCCGGCTCGCGCGGGGTGGGCAACCGGATCGGCTCGTACTTCATCGCCCAGGCCAAGGACGACATGGGCGTCCACCTGAAGAACCTGCCGGATTCGGACCTGGCCTACCTGCGCGAGGGCACCCAGCACTTCGACGACTACGTGGAGGCGGTGGGCTGGGCCCAGCGGTACGCGCGCCTCAACCGCGAGCTGATGATGGCGGCGGTGCTGAAGGCCGCGAACAAGGTCCTCGGCTTCTCCTTTTCGGCCAACGAGTGCCTCGTGAACTGCCACCACAACTACGTGCAGAAGGAAGAGCACTTCGGGACACGACTCTGGCTCACCCGCAAGGGCGCCGTGAGCGCACGGAAGGGCGAGCTGGGCATCATCCCGGGATCGATGGGCGCCCGCAGCTACATCGTGCGGGGTCGCGGCAACGTCGAGAGCTTCCACTCCTGCAGCCACGGCGCCGGTCGGGCGATGTCCCGTGGGCAGGCCCGCCGGACCTTCACCCTGAAGGACCACCGGCGCATGACCGCCCACGTCGAGTGCCGAAAGGACAAGGACGTCATCGACGAGACCCCAGCCGCCTACAAGGACATCGAGGCCGTCATGAAGGCGCAGGAGGACCTCGTCGAGGTCGTCTACGCCTTGCGGCAGGTGGTCTGCGTGAAGGGATGATCCGCATCGACGGCCGAACCGGTGGGGGTCAGGTCCTGCGCAGCAGCCTGACGCTGTCCCTGATCACGCAGAAGCCCTTCCTCATCACCGACATCCGGGCCAACCGCTCCCGGGACGGCTTGCTGCGTCAGCACCTCACCGCTGCGCAGGCCGCAGCCGAGGTCGGAGAGGCCGAGACGGAGGGGCTTCGGCAAAAGAGCAGGAGCCTGTTCTTCCGGCCGCACGGGATCGCGCCGGGGGACTACGCCTGGGACATCGGGAGCGCGGGCAGCACCTCGCTGGTCCTGCAGACGGTGCTTCCGGCGCTGCGCTTCGCCGACGGGCGCTCGACGGTGAGCGTGACCGGCGGCACCCACAACCCCTCTGCGCCGCCCTTCGAGATCCTCTCCGAGTGCTGGGCTCCGCTGCTGGGTGCCAGCGTCGAGCTGGAGCGCCGGGGCTTCGTGCCAGAGGGTGGCGGCCGGGTACGCGCACACATCGAGCCAGGCGCCATCGGGCCGATCTCGGCGATCGAGCGTGGCGGAATCAAGCGGATCCGGGCAAAGGCGCTGGTCTGCGGGCTGCCGAAGAAGATCGGCGAGAGGGAGCTCCGGACCCTGGGCCAGGAGTTGGATTTGCGCGGCGCAGAGGTCGAGCTCCACGACGAGCCGACCGGCAACGCGCTCTTCGTCGAGGTGGAGTGCAGGCGCGCGCGGCTGTTGTTCTGCGGCTTCGGCGAGCTGCACAAGAGGGCAGAGGACGTCGCACAAGAGCTGGCGCGGGTGGTGCGCCGGACCCTGGACGCGGACGTGCCCGTCGACGGCCATCTCGCCGATCAGCTCGTCCTGCTCGGGGCGATCGGCGAGGGTGCTCGCTTCCGGACGCTGAAGCCCACCGAGCACCTGCGCGCGAACATCGAGATCATCCGCGCCTTCCTCGATGTCGAGGTCGAGGTCGATCGAGTCAACGACCGGGCGTGGGAGGTCCGCGTCAGTCCTCGAGGTGGTCGGTCAGCCACTCCTCGATGAGCATGTCGCGGTTGGCTTCGCGCTCCTCCAGCTCCGTCTTGGCCAGCTCGAGCCGCTCCTCGACCTTGGCGACCCTGTGGGCGTGGATCTTGGTGCGGTGGTCGAAGATCGCGCCCGCGAGATCCTCGATGTCGCCGCGGATGCGCTGCTTCTCGAGCTTCCCGTCGGCCTGCTCGTAGTCGATCATCAAGACTCGCATCTGGGCGGTGAGCGCCTCCTCCTCCGCCTTGAGCCTCCGGGTCACCGGGTCCGCCTCCATCTCGGCGCGGTGGGCCTCAATGCGGTCACGCTCCGCATCCATGCGGCCGCGCTCCGCCTCCATGCGGTCGCGCTCGTGGGCTCGGTCCTCGTCGGGGTCTCCGGCGAGGCCTGGGTCGGACGCCAATGTGGCGAGCAAGAGAATCACAGCTCCTCCAGGTCGATCTCGAGGTCGTCGAGCTCCGCCGACAGGGCGTCGAGCTCGATCTCCAGTGGTTCTTCCCAGCTGACGTCGGGTTCGACGACGACCGGGGCTTCGAAGGGTCGGACCGCCACCATCACCGCGGCGGCCAGTCCAAGGACAGCCGCGACCAACAGCGGCCAGTTCGCGGCCCCCTTTCGCGCGACGACGTCCGGGATCTTGTCGGTCTCGACGAGGTCCTTCGGGTGGAAGGCGGGGGCGATGGCGTCGACGGACTCCGCGGCGTCTGCCAGGGCTTCCTGGCAGGCCTCGCAGCCGGCGAGGTGGTCGGCGAAGCCGTCCTGCTCCTCTCCGAAGAGGTAGGCGACGACTTGTTCGTTACGGGGACAGCTCATCCTGCCTCCAGTGGAATCGAGTGTTCCGACAGCGCGCCGCGCAGGCGCCTGAGACCGCGGTGCATTCGCGAGAGCACCGTGTTGAGACGAGCGTCCTGATGCGCCGCGATCTCCTTGAACGAGAGGTTCTCTCCGAGCCTCATTCGCACCACCTCGGCGGTGGGCGGATCGAGCTCCGACAGCGCGATCTCGACAGCCTCGAGCAGCTCCCGGTGTGCCAGGTCGCTGGCGGGAGACGCTCGCCCGGCCCGCTCGACCTCCAGGGAGACCAGCTTGGGTCGAGCCTCGCCGCGCCGGTGATGGTCGATGACCAGCCGTCGCGCGGAGGTGAAGAGATAGGCACGGAATCGCCCGGTGTCGACGTAGCGTTCGAGGCTCCTGCTGACCCGAGTCCACAGCTCCTGGTGGAGGTCCTGGGCGCTCTGTTCACCGACGCGGGACCGCAGGAAGCCCATCAGCGGCCCCCTGTGGCGGGCGATCAGCGTCTCCAGCGCGCCGGGGTTGCCGGCGAGGTGATCCGCGATGAGCAAGGCGTCTGTCATGTGTCCACCACAACGCAGCCCCCTCGTTCATATTGCCCGGATCGTAGAATCGCCCGGTTGTGCGCTACTTCCCCGAGAACCCGCTGATCGTCCAGTCGGACCACACGCTCCTCTTGGAGACGATGGGCCCTCACTTCAAGGAGGTGCGGGACGCCCTCGTCCGCTTCGCGGAGCTCGTGAAGAGCCCGGAGTACGTGCACAGCTACCGGCTCACGCCCCTGTCGCTCTGGAACGCGGCCGCCGCAGGTGTGCCTGTCGACGATGTCGTCGAGGTCCTCGAGACCTGGTCCAAGTACGAGGTGCCCCCGAACGTCCCGGTCTGGATCCGGGAGACGATGGGGCGCTACGGGAGGCTGCAGCTGTTGCCGCACGACCGGGGCCTGGTCCTCGAGGCCCTCGACCACCTCCTGATGACCGAGATCCGCCACACGAAGACGGTCCGGGATCTGCTCGGTCCGGAGCTCGACGAGCTCCGCAGCCTCGTGGCGGTCGACGACCGCGGCCTGCTCAAGCAGGTGCTCCTCAGGATCGGCCACCCCGTCCAGGATCGGGTGGGCTACGTCGATGGAGAGGCCCTCGTCATGGGCCTCCGCGACATCGGGCTCTCCGGCGAGCGCTTCGGTCTTCGCGACTACCAGGTCCACGCGGTGGATGCCTTCTACGGGGACGGAATCGAGGGCGGGAGCGGCGTCGTCGTGCTGCCTTGCGGGGCCGGCAAGACCATGGTCGGGCTGGCTGCGATGGCCAGGCTCGGCATGCGCACGCTGGTCCTCTGCACCAACGTCACGGCGCTCCGCCAGTGGCGGACCGAGCTCCTCGACAAGACCACCCTGACCGAGGACGACATCGGCGAGTACTCGGGGGCTACCAAGCAGATCCGCCCGGTGACGCTCTCGACCTACCAGATCCTCACCTACCGCCGCTCCAAGACCGACGACTTCGTCCACTTCGGCCTCTTCGACGACGCTCGCTGGGGCCTCGTCATCTACGACGAGGTCCACCTGCTGCCGGCGCCTGTGTTCCGCACCGTCGCGCTGTTGCAGGCGAGGCGGCGAATGGGCCTCACCGCGACGCTGGTCCGAGAGGACGGGAAGCAGGGCGATGTCTTCGCGCTCATCGGCCCCAAGCGCTTCGACATGCCCTGGAAGGACCTCGAGCACCAGGGCTGGATCGCCTCGGCCAGCTGCACCGAGATCCGCATCGGCTTCTCCGACGAGGACCGCCTGCGCTACGCCACCTCGGACGACAGGGAGAAGTTCCGCATCGCGGCCACCAACGCCAGGAAGGGAGCGATGGTCGAGAAGCTCCTGGCAAAGCACCAGGAGGACAAGGTCCTCATCCTGGGCATGTACCTCGACCAGCTGGAGTGGATCGCGCGGCGCTGGAAGCTGCCCCTGGTGACCGGCAAGACTCCGCAGAAGCGGCGTGACGAGCTCTTCGAGTCCTTCCGAAGGGGGGGCGAGCCCGTGATGGTGGTGTCCAAGGTCGGCAACTTCTCGGTCGACCTGCCAGATGCCAGCGTCGCGATCCAGGTCTCCGGCACCTGGGGATCACGCCAGGAGGAGGCCCAGCGCCTGGGGCGCATCCTGCGGCCGAAGCCCGGCGACAACCGGGCCCACTTCTACACGCTCGTGACGCGGGACTCCACCGAGCAGATCTTCGCGGAGAAGCGGCAGCTCTTCCTCACCGAGCAAGGCTACGCCTACGTGATCGAGCTCCCCCAGTGAAGGGGCGCGGAGAGATCGTGCACAGGAACGTCGCTGTGCTCAGGGTGAGCGACCCGAAGGTGCTGGACGAGATCCGCGCGGTCGTGCCGCTGGACGACTACGTGCTCGGGGTCCTGTCGGAGACCGAGCTCGTCGTGGACCCGGCGCGCATGAAGGAGCTGCTGTCCCGGCTCGACGCGAAGGGCCTCCAGCCCTTGGTGAAGCGGGAGGGATAGGTCTACTCGTCTTCTCCGACCTGGTAGCCCATGGCCCTGAGGGCCTCTTCGAGCTCCGCGTCCACGCCTACGAGCTGCATGCCCTCCGATGGGACGGGGGCCACCGCGTAGCCCACCTTGAAGCTGCGCTTGCCGACCTTTTCGTTCACGAATGCGCGCCCGGTGCCGTTGTCCTCTGGCGCCGCAGCGTCTTCGGCGACGACGAACTCGGCGTCTGCATAGGCGATGCGGAAGCCCGCCTGACCGGGCTCGTTCGGCACCAGGTAGATCTCCCTCGCGTTGGACTTCCCCGGGTGGAAGGTGACGTGGACGACGCCCTCCTCGAGCGCTAGCGTCATCTTCGAGGCCTTCAGCGGATCCTGCCCCAGCCAGGCCTCACCGAAGCCCGCCGGGTGGTGGAAGTGCACCGTCGTGGGCTCCTTCACGGAGGTCTTGCCGGCCTCTACGCGCCAACTCAGCGGTGCGGGCTGGCCGAGGCCCTCGGCGAAGGCGGCCCGCAGGGGCTCCGTCGGTGCTCGATCGGAGAGGTCGTCCTTCTCGAGGGGGTCCGTCGCGAGGTCGTAGAGTTCTTCGTCTCCGCGGTGGGTCATCCACTTGAGGTTCTGGGCGATGACGCCCCAGCGCTCCTTGCCGTAGAGAGGCCGGCCTGCGCTGTGGGGGCGCTCGCGCAGTGCGGCGAGGGCCTCTGCGTCACCCTCCGCAGCTGGCACCAGCGAGGTGCCGGTGACGCCTGGATGGATCGGCAGGTCGAGCAGGTCGAGCACCGTCGGGGTGATGTCCTGGATGCTCACGGGCTCGGCCACCCGGCCGCTCGGGAGCTCGTCGTCCTTCACCATCAGCGGGATGTGGAGCAGCTCCTCGTAGAGGGCGTGGCCGTGCTCGAACTCGCCGTGATCCCAGAACTCCTCGCCGTGGTCCGCGAAGATCACGACGGTGTCGGCCTCGATCCACTCGAGGAAGTCCGAGAGAGCGTCGTCCGTGTAGGCGATGTTCTGGTCGTAGCGCCCGATGACCCAGTCCCGGACCGCTTCCTTGTCCTTCTTCACGGCCGAGGTGATCGAGCGGCGCTGGCTGTCCTCGTCGAGGCCGGCGGGGGGCTCCTTCGCCCATCGCTGCCGGTACGAGCGAGGCTCTGTGTAGGGCAGGTGCATGTCCATCGTGTGGAGCATGATCGCCACGTCTCGGGTCGGGTAGCGCTCGACGAAGGCCTTCGCCCGCTTGATCTGGTCGTCGATGATCGGCCAGTTCACGCAGCCGTATTCGCTCCAGCCGCGGCTCATGTCGAAGTTCGAGCTGAGGTAGATGTTGCCCACGTAGGCGGCGGTGGCCCAGCCGTGTGCGGCGAGGACCTCTGGAAGGGCGGGGCCGAACTCGGCGGGCCAGAACTCCGGCTGACGACCGGTGAGCGCCGAGCGGGCGGAGGGCAGGGTCCACGGGGCGACGCTCCTCGCCTGCTCGAAGACCACGGCGTCCTCTGCCCAGGCGTCGAGTCGTGGCGAGGTGTCCCTGTCGTAGCCGTAGACCCCGAGGTGGTCCGCGCGCAGGGTGTCGAGGAAGACCAGGAGCAGCCGCTCGGGATCCTGCTTCGGCGTGAACACGGTCGGCTCGGCGAGGAAGACGAAGTCCAGGTCCGCGGTCTCGTCCTCTGTCGAGAAGCGGACCGTGGCGATCCGGCCGGCGTGGTCGGAGAGATCGACGGACAGGGGCTCCCACTGCCCGACCTCGAGCCTGGTGCGGAGGACCTCGTCAGTGGTCTCGCCCACGATCACCTCTACGACGAGCGTGGCGCCGTCCGAGCGGTGGACTCCGTCGAAGGCCTCTGGAGGCAGCACGACGCCGTCGAGCTGGAGCGTCGCGTTCGGGGGGAGCTCCACCGACCAACCGGCGGTCGACGGGGTCGGTAGGAGCAGGCCGGTCCGCGTGTCCCTGCCCAGCTGCAGGCTGCGCTGGACGAAGCCCAGGTGGTCGCCGTCGGGGTTGTCGCCCTTCCACGTGTCCCAGTGAAGCCCTCGCTCGCGCTTGGTGGCCTTGGGGTAGCGAAGGACGTACTCCCCCGGCTCGGGCTCGCCGTCGTCGGTGCGGATCACGATGCGCTCTTCGTAGTAGCGCCACGTACCGGGCTTCGTGGAGGATATGGAGCGGTCGTAGGAGAGCCGCAGCTTGCCGCGGCGGACCTTCATCTCCGGCGCGGGCTTGCTGAAGAACAGCGCCCGGGGGCGGATCGGCAGCGGCGCCTCCCAGTGGGTCACGCCCTCGACCGTGCGGATGGCCTCGAAGGGACCCATCAGCGGGAGCTCGGCCGGCACCTTGGGCCCCGGCCGCGTGTTGGTCGGGACGGTCAAGTCAGCCGGGTTGCCAGCCACCCGTGCGAAGGCGATGGGTTCCCCGGCCTGCTCCGAAGGCAGCGGAGGCGCACCCTCGGGCACGCCTCCGGTACAGGCCAGCAAAAGCCAGGTCAATCGCGGCGGCGGAAGACCAGCGCCAGGGCCATCAGCATGGCGCCGAAGCCAGCCACACCGCCGGTCGCGGTGGAGCAGCTGCGGCCCGTGACGTCACCCTTGAGGTCCTCTGCGGTGACCTTGACCTCGTGGACCTCTTCACCGGCGGGGCCCTGTGCGGTGAGCACGATCGTGTACTCGCCCTCTCCAGGGAACTCGATCTTCGGGGACCAGGCCTCGAGGCTCTGGAGTGGCTCTCCGTCCGCTCCGCCCTTGTAGATCTGCCACTGGACGCCGTCGACGCAGCCGTAGGTGGTGACCTCTGTCTGGTTCACGATCTGGTAGACGAGGCCGTCGTAGTGCTGGACCTCGAAGCCGGGGCGGGGCAGCTCGCAGACGAGGAACTCTGCGCGCTTCTTCTGGGCGACCGTCCACTCGCCGCAGTCCGGATCATCGCCGGTCGCGTTCATGGTCACGGTGAACTGGCCTTCGCTCTCGTAGGTGTGGCAGGGAGTCTCTCCGGTCTCGCTCGCGGTTCCGTCTCCGAAGTCCCACTCGATGTCGGTGATGGTCACCAACGTGTCTTCGTCGGCGGTCACCTCGACGCATGCCTCGAGCGGCTTCGGACCGTAGCGGACCGTGTCCTCGGTCGTGTCCCAGCTCACGTAGGGGCCGTAGAGCGCCTGGATGCCGGCGATGTCGTCGTCGTTGATGCCGGAGCGGTCGGTGTTGCAGCCGCCCCCCGACCAGAACATCGTCGCCTCGAGGAAGTCGCTGTCGACGCAGAGCTCGCCCTGCTCACAGGAGTGCCCCATGCCGAGGAGGTGGCCGATCTCGTGGGTGCCGGTGGACTCGACGGAGCGCTCGTCACCCTGGCAGCCGTCAGCGATCTCCCAGTCGGGACTCCAGTCGATGTTGTCGTTGAAGACGATGTCGCTGTTCTGCACGCCTTTGATGGACTGGCCGAGGACGATCTTCACGGTCGAGCCATCCGACACCGTGTAGGTGACCGCGTTCGTCCCGACGTCCATGTTGTCCTTCGGATCGTCCCAGTAGATCTTCGGGCGCGGATCGTCGGCGTTGGCGCCCTCGTTTCCGGGGCTGATGCCGCCGTACTCGATCGGGATGTCGGCACAGGTGGCGTCGGGGTGCACGATGAAGCGGGCATCGAGGCCGTTGTCCGCGCCTGGGGCGACGCTCTCGCAGTAGGGGCCGAAGTGCCAGTTGCAGAAGCCCTTGACGATGACCTCTTCCTGGTACATCCAGCCCGTCTCCGGGTTCGGCGTCTGGGGGAGCGAGTCCTCCAGGTAGTCCGTGACGTAGAAGACGATCGGGAGCTGGTCGGGGCCCCACATCCAGCCCGTGTGGTTGAAGGCCTGGGCCTCGCCGGAGAACAGCAGCAGAAGCGCGGTCATCACTCGACCCCGGGCTGAAGGTTGTTGATGCGGCGGAGCTTCACAGGATCCGCACCGGGGATCGGTACTCCATCCCAACCCTCTGCGACCCGCTCGAGGATCTCGTCCTCGAGGTCGTCGACATAGAGCCGGTCACCCACGGGGGGGTGGGGGAGGAAGCGGTGGTCGTACCAGGCGTCCTGGGAGAGCAGGAAGCGCACACCCATCTCGCGCCCGCTGTCGGGGTCGATCCGGACCGTGTACTTGCCCTGCCACATGCCGGCGGGCGAGAGGCGGGTGCCGGCCTTGTCGGAGACGAGGAAGAAGATCCCCTCCTCGCCGATCGAGAAGCGCGAGGCGCCCTCGATCAGCGCCGAGGTGTTCATGTAGACGCCGCCGAGCTGGCTCACGACCACCTCCGAGGTGGCGGTGTCGCCCTTGAGGACCGCCGAGACCTCGAGCTGCGCATGGGTCCAGATCCAGCCGTCGGAGTCCTTGGCCGTCCAGATGTCCGTGACGGTGCCCCGAACCACGAGGTCGGAGGCGTCCGTCATCTGGTCGACGCTGAGCTTCGAGAGGGTCGTGGCTTGTGCCTCTCCGGCGGCGACGCCGAGCGCAAGAACGAGCGCGCCGGCGGACAGGAGAGTTCGGATCATGGGGGGCCTCGCTTGTCGGGAGCACGGATGGATAGTCGGCGGCTCTCGCGCGCGTCAAGGTATAGGTGCACGAGGCTGTCGTTTTTCTTTCAGGGCCATGAGTGTGTCCGCACCTCGCGGATGTGAACGGGCGGGGGCGTCAGGGACACTTCAAAGCACCCGCTTGGAGTTGACGGGTTGCCCCCCGTCGCGTATTCCAGTCCCGCTCACCGGTTCCCACCCAGGAGGGCTCATGCCCTGGGCCAAGCTCTCGCGCCTGATCCTGCTGTTCGTCCTGCCCATCGCGCTGCTCTTCTCGGGCACCGCGAACGCGCAGCAGACGGGCACCATCAAGGGCGTGACGCTCGACGACGGCGGCCTCGAGATTCCCGGCGTCACCATCACGATCAGCTCCGACAACCTGATCGGCGGCGCTCAGCAGAAGATCACGGACGACCAGGGTCGGTTCTTCTTCACGAAGCTCCCAGCCGGGATCTACCTCGTGCGGGCGGAGATGCCCGGCTTCGCGACGAAGGAGTACCCGAACATCCAGGTCCTCATCGGAAAGACGGTGCCGCTGACGATCGAGATGGTCGTGCAGTCTGCCGAGTTGGAGATCATCGTCGAGGAGGAACGGCCAGCGATCGACACCGAGCAGGTCGCTCGGTCGACGGTCCTGACGAAGGACTTCCTGGAGCGGGTTCCGACGGGGCGTGACTACCTGCAGGCCCTCCAGGCGGCCCCGGGAGTCATCGGGACCGGCAACGCCAACATGGCGGGCGCGGCCTACAACGAGAACACCTACATGATCGACGGGATCAACGTCACCGACCCCGTCACCGGCACGTTCTCGCTGAACTTCAACTTCGACGCCATCGAGCAGCTCGAGGTCATCACCGGCGCCTTCGACGCCGAGTACCCGACCAACCTCGGCGGCATCGTCAACATCGTCACGGAGACCGGCGGCAACACCCTCGAGTTCCAGACGAACATCTACTACTCCAACGGCAACTGGTCGCCCAAGATGGACGCCCGCTTTGCCGCCGACGGCGTGCAGCTCGCCCCCACCGGCTTCGACAGCCAGTCCCAGAGCTACCGGATCGGCGCGAAGGTCTCTGGCCCGATCGTGCGCGACAAGGCCTGGTTCATCATCAGCTACAGCGGCGTCCGCTCACTGCTCTCCAACGTCGGCATCGATCTGCCGCGGGACTACGAGGGCCACTACGTGCTCGGCAAGCTCACGATGCAGCCCAGCGCGTCGCACCGCTTCCAGGTCTTCATGCAGACCGACCCGACCACGGTCGACAACCTGCAGCAGGGCGACCGCTTCGTCGATCCGTCCGCGCAGTCGCGGCAGGCCCAGGGGGGCGTGGTCGCCTCGCTCCAGTGGGACTGGTTCATCACCCCGGACGCCATCCTCGACACCAAGCTCACCTGGTCGAAGAGCTACATCGAGACCTCTGGCGTGCCTTGCACCCACGACCAGGACCTCGGCTACCACCCCTGTGATCCGGACGAGCTCGAGAACACCACCGACCTCGAGACCCCTGGTCGACTAGGCCTGTCCAACGCCTTCAACTCGCAGAACTACTACTTCTACCAGTTCGACGATCGCTTCCGGCGCCAGGTCCAGACCAAGCTCTCCCTCGTGCAGCGCACATTGCCCTTCCTGCCCGGAAGCCACGACTTCAAGGTCGGCGTGTCCGCAGCCAGCGACGAGCACAACCGGATCCTCGGCTACATCGGCAACGTCTACTACGTCGACCTCAACGTGGTGTCCTACGCTCCCGACACCTTCGAGAACTACTACTGGGTCGAGACCTCGGACACCCTGAGGTACACGACCACCGCGGAGAACTACGGTGTCTTCGCCCAGGATGTCTACAAGCCGATCGACAACCTGACCTTCCGCTACGGCGTTCGCTACGACCGCTCGATCTCGCGGAACGATGTCTACGAGGCCTTCCTCAACTACGGCGTCTTCGGTCCTCGCTTCTACGCGGCCTGGGATCCCTGGGGCGACGAGCAGACCAAGATCACTGGCGGCTACGGGCGCTTCAACAGCATCGGCTCGATGGGCACCGGCTTCTACCAGGGCCAGTGGGACATCGGCTCCAAGCTCTTCCTCGGCGAGTACTTCGACGTCTACGGCAACAAGGCCGGCGACTCATACAGCGTCTCTCCGGTCGACCCGGGCAACTTCAGCGTCTGGGACGAGACCACAGCGCCCCACTCGGACGAGTTCACCGTCGGCGGTGAGCGCATCGTCGTCAACGAGATCGTGCTCGGCACCAGCTTCATCGCCAAGTTCACCCGCAACGTGCACGTCTACGACGAGACCAACTGGTACTGGGACGAGGACGGCTTTGGTGACATCGGCCACGGCAACGGCACCTACGACACCTTCTACCGGATGCGGACGCCCTCGGTCTCCCGGCGGGACTACTACCAGACGGACGTCTACCTGAGGAAGTACTTCGCCGACCGCTGGCTCTTCTATGGGACGTACTCCTACGTCGTGTCCCGCGGAACGGTGCTCAGCGGTGGTGGTATGAACATCGCCGTGCCCCCGCAGCTCGAGTACGCCTACGGCAACCTCGGCACCGACCGGCGCCACCAGGTGAAGCTCCAGGCTGCCTGGGAGATCCCGCGCACCGACCCCTGGACCACGACCCTCGGCATCGCGGGCTTCTACTTCAGCGGGTACCCGGTGTCCCGGTACTACTACGGCTCCGGCTACGGCAGCTCCTCCATCCTCAAGCAGGACCTCGGCACCTACACCCGGACCGAGCCGTACTACTGGCTCAATCTCCAGGTCCAGCAGGCCATCGACGTCCGCAAGGGCGAGCTGACTGCATCAGCAGAGCTCTCCAACGTGTTCAACGCCCGTCAGCCCGCGGTGATGAGTGGCGGGTACGTCTACACGCAGAACCGGTGGGTGACCGTGTACCGCCAGGACCCGATCGAGTTCGTGGTCGGGCTCACCTACGACTTCTAGAGGCGACCATGCTCCTTCTCCTCAGCATCGGCTGCAGCTTCGACGAGCACCTGAACTCGGCGGACATCAGCGGCACAGTCACCATCCCCAGGGCGGCAGCGGCTCGGAACGTGACCGACCCGGCGACGGGCGAGACCACAGAGGTCGTCGACCGCCGGAACATCGGTCCGGTGATCATCGGCGCCTACCCCTTGGTCACGATCCCGGCCGAGTACGGCTTCCCCCACCCAGAGGTCGGCCCCGTCATCGACTCGGACCTGCCTCCTGACACCTACCCCTACGGTGGCGGCACCGCCGGTCGCTTCGACTACGCCTGCTACCAGGCGGTGGTCTGCCGCGTCGTCACCGGTCGCTTCGTCGACTACGACGACCTGCTGGACTGGTTCGAGAACTACGTGCACGACCCGGTCGTGGACGACAACGGGAACACCGTGCAGAGCGGCGACTACATGCGCCAGAGCTGCTACGAGCTCTTCGAGATCACGGCCGACTACGAGATGGCCTGGATCTCCGGAGAGGACGGCCTGGACTTCGTGGAGAACTCCAACGGCGACTTCGAGGCGGACTTCAACCTCTGGCATGCCAACTACAAGCCAGGCATGTCCATCTGGGGCTGGGTCGACGTGCCGAGCGCCAACGACGGCAACTTCCAGTTCTCTACCTGCGACGAGACCATTGGTCAGTCCAACGCCGAGTACACCAACGACTACCGCTACGGCACCGGTCGCTGGACGCTCCTGAACACCCCGGGCGAGTTCATCGGCGGCGGCGACTACGTGGTCGATGTCGACGACGCTCCCACCATCGACTTCGAGGACGCCGACGCCTTCCGCGAGTCCGGTCACGAGGTCGATCTCGAGATCAACTACCTTGTCGGTTCCGAGCTGGAGGACTGATGCGCTCACTCATTTCCACGGGCCGTATTCCCATCCTGGTCGTCGCCCTCGGCGCGCTCAGCGCCTGCGATCGCTCCGGTCTCCAGTACGTGCCGGACAGCATCGACGGCTTCCCTGGCATCGTGCACCTCGGCGAGCTCGAGGTGGTGCCTGTGGACGACCGCGACAACCACATCGAGCAGTACGCCCGCTACGAGACCGTCGGTCCGGCGCCCACGGGCACTCGCGGCGGGGTCACCGCGACGGTCACCGCCACCGGCTCGGACCTGTGCATCATTGTCGACCCGGAGTCGGTCTTCTGGAACCAGTCGGTCGCGACGAACGGCGCGAACAACGCCTTCACCTGGCCGGACAACGCGACGGACGACGGAGACCTTGACATCCAGGTGGGCCTCGCCGGCTACTACACGGGCACACCGGGCTTCGAGATCGGCGACTTCGAGCAGATCTACGAGGACTCCCTCGGGACCGAGACGGCCATCGAGTACAACGAGTGCACGATGCTCGACATCAACGGCAGACCTGGCGCCGCCGCTGGTCGTGGCGCACCGGAGTACTGCACGATCGAGACGGCGCTGCACCCCGACCGCAGCTACATGATCCTCCTGAACACCTTCAGCGTTCCGCTGGACGACTTCAAGCTCGACTACGCCATCAACGTCTACGACGTCGGCGAGGGTGGCGCTTGCAGCGACATCTTCGACGAGTTGCTGTCGAGCAAGTTCGGCGACAACAAGGTCGAGCACCTGCTGCCGATGGAGACCGACGCACCTGGCTTCGAGGTCTTCGAGACAGTCTTCGCGATGGACCACCACTCCGTGTGGTGCGAGTGCACGTCAGACCTGAACCCGGACAACACCGGCTGCGCCCGTCTCGAAGGGAACAACTACGGCTGGACCATCGACTACGAAGCAGGCACGGCCAAGAACGGCAACTTCGATATCGCCGACATGAGCTTCCCGTCGCAGTGCGGCGAGTTCGACCCGGACGCCTTCGCCGACGACGATCTCGAGGAAGAAGAGGGCTGAGCTACCTTACGGCGTGGAGCACGTAGGGCCCTCCGGGCTCCAGCGTGCGCACGAGGACCTGGTCGCCGTTGGTGAGCAGGCCGCCATCAGTGGCCGTGGCGACGGCGATCGGAGTCTCGCCAGGTGAGAGCGCGGTGAGCACGCCCTCCGCGCTGCGCACCAGCAGCACGTAGTCGTCGCGCGAGATGGGCAGCAGGTCGACCAGCTCCGCCCCGGTGGGGACGACCAGGGGGACCATGGTCCCGCGAGGCTCGCCGCCCAGGCCCACCCAGCGGCCCACCAGGCCTGCCTCGGTCGAGAACAGCACGAAGGCCGCCAGCCCGCCGCCCTCTTCCGTGTCGTCGAGGTAGCCGAACTCGGCCATCACAGGGGTGCCAGCTCTCTGGCCCTCGTCATCGGGCGCGTTCTTCACGAGGCGCTTGCCGATCGCGGGCAGGTCAGAGGCGCCGGCCAGGGTGTAGAGGTCCAGGTTTCCGTCGACCTCGAGCAGCATGCGCAGGTTGCCCGCGCTGTCGATCTCCGTGGCGAGCCAGGGGGGCGGGGCCTCGAGGCGGGTGACCAGCCGGAAGCGAGGCTCGCTCGTGACCGACACGACGCGCAGCTCGCCAGCGCCGCCGCCTGGCCCGGGTATCCAGACCGGCATGTGGAGCCCTCCCGCGGCGTCCGTGGCGCCTCGTCCAAGAGCCTCGATGCGGGGGTAGGGGAGCGTCACCGTGCGCGGCGGTGCGCTGGCCTCGTTGCCCTCCAGGTGGACCCAGGTGAGGGCCTTGTCTCCGTCCTGCCAGTAGATGTGGCGGTCCCACCGCTCGGTCGGTCGGGCCAGCGACAAGGTCGGCTCCACGGGCCCGTCGAGCTGGAGCAGGTGGTAGTCGGCGATCGTGCGCCCGGCGTTGGCTCCGTCGGCGTGGTGCAGGTAGAGGTCGTAGCCCACGCGGTTCCGCTGGACCCAGGCCTGCTGGTGTCCCACGCGCTCCAGCCCGAGCTCGTCGTGGACGAGGGTCCCGGAGAGCGGGTCAGCGGGCGCGAGCTCGATGCTGTGGGGATCGAGCACGACCTCGCCGGACTCGTCCAGGATCCGGATCGTCAGGGTGTAGCGACCCGGCTTCAGGCGTTGGCTGGAGGGGATCTGGAGCAGCACCTTGCGCTGGCCGCGGGACACGATCTCCCAGCGCTGGCCTGTGTCCTCGGGAGGGGGCGTGTTGAACCAGGTCTGCTTCTTGCCGCCCGGTCCGACGAGGTCGAAGCGGACCAGGTGCGGCCGGTTGGCGAGGTCGGCGAAGCTCGCCTTGTCGCCGGTGGGGTTGCTGATGGTGAAGCGCACGAGCACCGGCTCACCGGCCACGTACGAGTCGCGGACGTCCGTGTGGACCTCGAGGCCGACCGGGGCTTCTTCGGCGAAGGCGACCGGGGTCAGAGCGAGTCCCGTCAGTGCGATCCAGCGAAGCATGCGCGGCACCTTAGCAGGGCTCGTCGCCAGCTGCGATCCAGCCGCGGACCAGCTCCTTCGCCTCCTCGACGTCATCGACGACACCTTCGTGCTGGGCCCCTCGGAGGCGCCGTTGGAGCGCACCCATGCGGGGTCCCGGGACCACGCCCAGGGCACGCAGGTCGTGTCCACGGAGGAGCACGGGGAGGGGACCCTCGAGCACGCCCGCGGCTTCCGCTTCGGCCCGTAGCTCGTCGAGGTCCTCTGCCAGGATCGCCGCCCGCAGCTGAGCCGCCAGAGCGGCGGGCGTGGTGTCGGCGAGGCGGCGCCACGCACTGGCGGTGCGCTCGGAGCGCGTGAACGCGAGGCCAGCTGCCAGCCGGCCACGCGGAGCGGAGCGCTCGAAGAGCCGAAGGCGCTGGAGGCTGTCTTCCCACGCCGCGGGGCCCAGCCGATGCAGCAGCGCGCCGTACATCAACTGCGGCGAGCGCTCCATCGACGCCGCGCGGTCCAGCACCTCGCCCAGGGCCTCGTCGGGGGCGAGCGCTGGGAGCACCTTCGCCGCCAGGCCGAGCTCTCCGAACCAGCGGAGACCGACGCTGGGCCTGGGGGAGACCGACAGCAGCTTGTCGAGCTCGCCACGGATGCGCTCGGGTGGCAGCTCGTCGAGCTGGGCGTCCCGGCAGATCCGCTGCAGTGAGGGGGCGACATCGAAGCCGAAGCGCGCGGCGAACTGCACAACCCGCAGGGCGCGCAGCGGGTCCTCTGCGAAGCTCGCCGCGTCCACCTCTCGAAGGACCTTGGCGTCGAGGTCAGACAACCCGCCTGCGAGGTCGATGATCTCGTCAGTGAGTGGATCGTAGAGCAGCGAGTTGATGCTCAGATCGCGCCGTCGGACCGCAGCCTCGAGGCCCATGTGCGGATCCCCTCGCACCTCGATGCCGCGGTGGCCCGGGCCGACCTTCGAGTCCCGGCGCGGAATGGCGACGTCCAGCTCCAGGTCACCACGCGTCAGCTTGAAGACCCCGAAGCTCCGGCCCACCTCGTTGACGGTGCCGAGCGGCTGCAACAGGGCGTACAGGTCGTCGAGGCCGTGGACCTCGATGTCGATGTCCTTTGGTGGCAGGCCCAGGAGGTGGTCCCGGACGCAGCCGCCGACGAGGTAGGCTCGACCTCCGGCCTCGGCGACCTTCCGGGCGATCTCCATGGCGAGCGGCGGGACGTGCATCGGATAGACCCTAACCCCATGTTCGCCCTACTCAATACCGCCGCCTGGGCTGCGCCGCTGTTGGTCCGAGCGGCGGTCGTGGTCTCCGCGGACGAGGAGGTCGCGCTCTCATCCGTCGCTCGCACGGAGACGGATCTGCGAGCGCTTCTTCAGGACTCGGGGCGCTACCAGGTGCTCTCTCCCGAGCTGACCGAGGGGCGCCTGGGCCACCCTCCAGCTGATCTCGTCGAGCAGTGCGGTCAGCGATCCAGCTGCTGGATCGAGACCGGGAGGCGGCTCGGGGTCGACCAGGTCGTCGTGGCCCGGCTGGAACCGGACTGGGTCGGGCCGCGGGTCCACCTGCTCATCGTGGATGTCGGAGCGCCCGCTCTTCGGACCGTCACCACGCACCTGCCTCGGACCGGGGGGGCACCCCTGGACCTCGCAGAGGACCTCTTCTTCGGCCACGGCAGCCTGGTCTTGGAGGTCTCTCCCAGTCCCTACGTGCTGGAGCTGGACGGGACCGACTACGGGCTGGTGAGCGGGCCCTGGACCGCCGATCCGATCGCCGCCGGGAAGCACGTCCTGCGCATCGAGCGCGAGGGCAGGCTGCCCTTCTTCGCCGCGGTGATGATCTACCCGGGCAGCGAGACCCTCGTAGAGGTCGAGCTGTCGGAGCCTCCGCCGCCACCCTACGAGCGCCTCCGCTGGGGCCCGTGGGCAGCCAGCGCGCTGGTCGTCGGCGGGGTCGCGGCCCTGTGGGTGTACCGGGACGCCCCCGGCAGCGCCTACTGATCAGGCCCCCCGACAGGGCTCAGTCGATGCCCACGATCATCAGGGTCACGTTGTCCTTTCCGCCGCCGTGGTGGGCGGCACGGACCAGCTCCCGTGCGCAGATCCGAGGGTCGTCGTACTGGGTGAGGAGCTCCTCGATGGCGCTGTCCTCGACCTCGCCCCAGAGGCCATCGGAGTTCATGAGGATGCGGTCGCCCTGGTCGAGGTCCATCTTGAAGACGTCGATCTCGACGTTGCGCTCCGTGCCGACCGTGCGCAGCAGGATGTTGCTGTGCGGGTGCGTGCGTGCCTCTTCGGCGGTGATCTTGCCTGCCTCGACCATCTTCGCCACCAGGCTGTGGTCCTTGCTGATCTGGTGGAGCTCGCCGCTGCGGTAGAGGTAGCCGCGGCTGTCGCCGACGTTGGCCATGAGCGCCGTCTTGCCGGCGACCAGCAGGGCGACCAGCGTCGTGCCCATGTCGTTTCCGCGAGCCTCGGCTGTGGACTTGACGGTGTTGTTGGCTTCCTGGAAGGCCTCGTCGAGGATGTTCTCCATCTTCTCCGGCGACAGGCTCTCCATCTTCGCGAAGCGCTCCCGTGCGACGCGGCAGATCGTACGCGTGGCGACGTCGCTGGCGACCTCGCCGGAGTCGTGGCCGCCCATGCCATCGGCGACAACGTAGAGGTAGACCCCTTCGCGGAGCTGCACCCAGCCCCAGTTGTCCTCGTTGAGGATGCGGGCGAGGCCGACATCCGTCATCGCCGCGATCCCGGGCATCGTTTGGAACTCGCCGACCTCGTCGAAGAGCTCCTCGATGCCGCGGCCGAGCTCGAGCGGGTTGGCGAAGGCTCCCTCCTCGGCCATCGCGAAGAAGTCCCGCAGGCGGTTCACGTTCACCGGTGTGAACCGGCGGAGCATCTCTCCCAGGTCGCGGAGCTCGGCTCCACGCATCGTGTCCGGTACCGGCCCCTCGTAGACAGCGGCCACGTCGGGATCGAAGAGCAAGAGCCGCCCCTCCTCCCGCCGGATCAGCATGTTGGCGTGGGTGAGTCGGGCCAGGCTGACGCCGTTGTGGTGGAGGTAGGCGAGCAGGCCAGCAAAGCGCTGGCCCATGTTGAGCACCTTCTCCGGGTTCAGCGGGCTGGCTTCGTCGAGCAGGAGCGCCTCGCCCCGGTATCGCACGACGCTGCAGAGCACGTTCTGGTGCACGAAGACGTCGTCGGGGTGGAGGATGCCGGGGTGCTTGAAGCGCTTCTCGAAGAACCTCGCGTAGGCCTCGAAGCCGGCCGGATCCCAGCGCACCGACATCAGGAACTGCGTGCGGCTGTCGAAGGCGTGGCCGCAGCCGGTGCAGACGGCGGAGCTGCGTGGGGTCTCGGCAATCCCGCACTCCCAGCACTTGCGCGTCGGCTGATCGCTCCGGTCGTCGCTGACCAGGTAGAACATCCGCCCTTCTGAGAGGCGCACGAGCGCCTCTACACGGAAGTGCTTCGCGAGCTCCATTCCTGGTGGGAAAGGGGGCGGTCGCGAGGGAGTCGGCGATCCCATTTGTTCCGGTCGTCCTCGGGGCCTGTGCCTAGGCTCGGGAATACTACCCCGGCGGGTTAGTCGGGCCCATGACCTGCCCCGTGAAGTTCGAAGTCGAGGCCTGTCTCGGGCAGGCGCGAGCGGGTCGTTTGAGCCTGGCGCGCGGGGAGATCGAGACCCCGGTCTTCATGCCGGTGGGCACCCAGGGGGCGATTCGCACGCTCTCTCCGCAGCACCTCGCCAGCACTCCGGCGCAGATCATCCTCGCGAACACCTACCACCTGCACCAGCGGCCGGGCGAGGACCTCGTCGCGAAGCACGGCGGGCTTCACGGGATGATGGGCGTCGAACTACCGATCTTGACGGACTCGGGAGGCTTCCAGGTCTTCTCCCTCGACAAGAAGACGGTCACAGAGGATGGCGTGACCTTCGGCTACGCGGTCGACGGCAAGCGCACCTTCCTGTCCCCGGAGATCGCGATGGACATCCAGCAGAAGCTGGGCGCCGACATCGCGATGGTCTTCGACGAATGCCTCGCCTTCGGCACGGATCGCACATACGCCGAGCGGAGCGTGGAGCGGACCACGCGCTGGGAGTGCCGGAGCAAGGAGGCTCACAGCCGGCAGGACCAGTCGCTCTTCGGCATCGTGCAGGGCGGGTTCTGGCCCGACCTCCGCAAGCAGTCCTGTGAGCAGATCCGCGAGATCGACTTCGACGGCTACGCCATCGGCGGCCTGTCCGTGGGCGAGGGCCACGACAAGATGTGCGAGGTCCTCGAGTACACGACCTGCCACATGAGCGAGGCGCATCCTCGCTACCTCATGGGGGTGGGCAGGCCGCTCGACCTCGTCGAGGGCGTCGCCCGAGGTATCGACATGTTCGACTGCGTCATCCAGACGCGGCACGCCCGCAGCGGCATGTTCTACACCTCGCGCGGGCGGATGCGGGTCACCGACAGCCGCTACAAGCGCGACATGTACCCGCCGGACTCGAGCTGCGGTTGCTACACCTGCCAGAACTTCACGCGCGCCTACCTCCACCACCTCTTCAAGGTCGGCGAGGTCCTCGGCGCGACCCTGGCCACGCTCCACAACATCCACTGGTTCTGCGACTTCATGGGGCGCATGCGCGGCTCCATCGTCGAGGGCAGCTTCGAGGCCTTCCGGGCCGAGGTCCGCGAGGTCTACCCGCCTAGGTCCCCAGAATCCAAGCGAGCACGATCGCCACGGCGACGAGGGCGGCGATGAGCAAGACGGCGACGACCCGAAGTGCGGTCTCGCTGACCTCTTCGGCGATGGCGGTCGGACGGGTCGGTTCGTCCGTGTTGTCTTCTGGAAGGGGGGCGGGGAGCGGGCGTCTCCGGGTCGCGCTCGGCAGCGGCAGGGGCTCCAGGGGCTCGTTGGCGACCAGGGCCTTGATCTCCTCGCTGGGCTGACCCTCGACCGCAGCGAAGCGTCGCGGATCCGGGGGGCGCTCGGGGGGTGAAACGAGCCGCGTCAGCAGGGCTGCGGAGCTCTCCGTCTGCTCCTCGTGCTCATCACCCGGGCGGGTCCACTCGATGGCGCCGGTGTGGGCTCCGCTGAGGCTGTGTCCGGTCGCCCAGCGGTCCAGCAGGCCGCGGCCATAGCGGTCGGGGCCAAGGTCCAGGCGGACCTCGTCGAAGGCGCCCGCGGTCCGGAAGGGGATCGTCTCGGTGTTCGCAGGGAGCTCCGCGGTGCCGGCGCGACTGCGAGCTCCGAGGGAGGCAGCCGTCGCCTCGCCAGGCACGGGCGGCGGCGCGGCCGAGGGGGAGCTCAGCTCGACCCGGAGCAGGCCCAGGGCGCGCTTGTCGGCCACTCTGGAGCCCTTTCGCTGGCCGAGGCCGATGAGCACGGCGCGTCCACGATGGGACACCACGACGTGCTCCACGTCCACCGAGCCATGGTGCTGTCCGGCCTCGTGCAGCGCCGCCAGCGCGCCCGCCAGGTGCTGGAGCACCAGCTCCACCTCTGCTGGGGCCAGCTGGTCTCTGAGCTCCCCGAGCCGTGCGCCCTGGGGGCGGTGTTCGAGCCATACCCCTTGTTCGTGGAGCCAGCCCTCCTCGATCGGCCAGGCGAGACCGGGGTGTTCTGGAGGCCGCCCCGGCGCCTTGCCTGGCCACAGCGTGACCCGAGCGCCTTCGCGGAGCGCCTCGACTCCGCCTCCCGGCTGTTCGCGGACGCGGCGCAGGCTCAATCGAGCTTCCCCGAGTCCAGGCGCCGCTCGGCGGCCAGGTCCTCTGCGAAGGGCGGGGTCTCCGGCGGCGCATCCAGCGGGAGATCGAAGGAGGTCAGGACCTGCTCCCAGGCCAGCGAGGAGTCCTCCGAGTTCGCGTGCAGCGTCAGGAAGACCACCACCTTCTCTCCGCGCAGCCCGACCGTGCTCGCCGTGCGCGTGTGGGGACCGACCCGCCTCTCCACGGTGGTCGCCCAGGCTGAGCGCTCGGCCACCTCGAGCTGGTGTTGGGCGTGGTGGTCGCTCTCGATGCCCCTGCCACGCCCGAGCTCGACAGCGTAGGTGTCGACCACGACCGACAGGGGCAGCTCCCGGCTTCGGGCGTCCTCGCGGAGGAGGTCGATGGTGATGCTGCTCCCATCTGGGCCGTGCAGCGCCAGGTGCTGTCCGAGTGGACCGCGGACGTTGCGGACCAGCTCCCAGCCGGCAGGGACCGCGACCTCGAGGCGACCGGTCCAGGTCTCGGGGTGGCTCTCTGGGATGTGCTGGACCGCGCGGAGACAGCCCAGCGCGAGCCAGATCATTGCTCGACGAAGTCCAGCTGGAGGCTGTGGGTCAGTGTCAGGTAGTACTTGGGCACGAGCTTGTCCTCGCTGTGGGAGGCGGCGGCGCCGGCGTATTCGGCCTCCATCTCGGAGATCCACCAGTCAGCGGTCTTGGTGTCGTCGCCTTCGTACTCGGAGTTGCAGGACAGCAGGAGGAGGAGCACGTCGAGAGCTTACACTTCTGCCTTCCTCCCAGCCGTAGCTCAGTCGAGCCGCGTTATCCTGGCGAGGTGCCCCTCTACGAATACCGGTGCCGTCACTGCGGCGAGCGCTTCGAGGAGCTGGTCCGCATGGGCACGGCCGACTCGGAGATCGCCTGTCCCAAGTGCGGAAAGGCAGAGGCGGACAAGGAGCTCTCGGCCTTCGCGACCTTGAGCGCCAGGCCGAGCCAGGGCTGCAGCCCCGCCAAGCGGGAGCAGTGCGAGTCCTCGGGCTTCAGCTGAGCGAGCTGAGGCGGCAGGTCTGCCGTCAGCCCACCCGGGTTCGCGCCCTCCAGGCGATGGTGATCAGGCCCAGCGCGAGGGAGCTCAGCACCGCCCGCAGGACGAAGTAGGCGAAGAGCTCACCCGCGAGCGCCGCGGCGCAGAGCAGGAAGATGTGTGTCGAGGGCCCAAGCCACGCAGAGGCCCGGGCGAGGGAGACGACCCGGGCGGGATCCCCGGTCTCCCTCGGCTGTGGCCGCACCCCTTGGACCCGCAAGAAGGTCACATAGGCGCGTAGGGCCGCGACCACGACGAAGCTGGTCGCATCGGCCAACTCCGCCCTGGCCTCTTCGAGGTCCTCGCCCTCCTGAACCGAGGCCCCGGACAGGCGCAGGTAGCGGTTCTTGAAGCCGTCGTAGGCCACCGCCTGGATGGCGAAGGCGAACATGCCGACCAGCACCGCCAGCAGGCTCCAGGTCCCTTCGAGGACCCACAGGTGCCAGCCGAGGGTGGCTGTGCTGAGCAGTCCCACGACGTAGTCGCTGGAGCCGTCCAGGATGCGCCCGAGCCGCGACGAGGTGCCCCGTGCCCGAGCCAGCTACCCATCGGCGCAGTCGAGCACGGCGTAGGACATCATCAGGCCGATCCCAGCGAGCACCCAGGGCCGCTCGGTCGAGAGGAAGCAGAGGGCCGCCGCGGCGCCGGTGATGAGGCTCAGGCCAGTGAGCTGGTTCGCCGTGATCGGTGTCGGCCAGGCCAGGCGGACCACCCCGTAGGCCAGGGGACGGAAGAACCAGAGGTCCAGCCAGGTCTCCACCTCCCTCGGCTTCAGCGTCGCCTCGAAGCTCAGAGGCGGGGCCAGATCGCCTCCCTCGCGCGCTCGAGATCCGCAGTGTTGTCGATCTCGGTCCAGGGATCTTCTTCGGTCGACACCGGTCGCACCTCCACCTCGCTGAAGGTCCGGTTCATCGCGTCCTCGTACTCGAGGTGTCCGAGTCCGGCCTCGTCCATCAGCTTCATGGTCTGCACTAGGAGTCGCCCCCAAGTAGGCGAGATTTATTAGAACCCAGGTCCTCGACCCACAGCCTCGTAGTCTGCCGCCTCCAGCCTCTTCGACAGGTGGTGGACCCTCCCGTCCACCAGCGCGATCTTCATCTCATCGTCCATGAAGGCCTCGTCGTAGAGCACGTCCGCGTCCATCACGATCGAGGTGCCGGCGCAGAGCGTCCCCTCCGCGGAGGCCAGCGAGATCATCGAGCCCTCCGAGAAGCGAGGATTGACCACGACCTCGATGGGCAGCGAGCTTTCAAGGGCAGCTCGGACCTGGTCCGCTTCGTAGCCCACCACCACGGTGACGCCGTCGAGCCCCACCTGCTCGAAGGTCCGGAGGTGCCTGGAGAGGAGCGTCACGCCGGGCACCACCTCCAGCAGGACCTTGGGGAGGTCTCCGAGCGCCCCGTCGAAGCGTCGACCGCGTCCAGCACAGAGCAGCAGGGCCCTCATCGGTGAGCCGAGCAGGCGCCGCAGAGGGCGCAGCCGCTGAGGGTCTCTGCGCCGTCCAGGGCGGTCCCTCGCAGCAGCTCTTCGGTGAACTCGAAGACCTCGATCACCTGCTCCACCTCAGGCTCGGGGTGGTCCTCGAGGGGGGTGCCCGGCAGCGGGCGGAAGACCACCGGCAGCGGGATCGCCCCTGCGTCGGCGAGGGCGGCGATGCCCTCGAGCGTGTCGGTGTGGGGCTCCAACCCGACGATGATCTGGCTGGAGACCTGGCTGGAACCGAAGACGCCGGCCGCATGGCGACAGGCCGCGAGGTAGCGCTCGCGGGTGATCTCGGACTTGCCGGGCATCAGCTGCTTGCGGAGCTGGGGGTTCCACAGCTCGAGGTTCATCAAGACCGAGTCGCATCCGGCGTCCGCGAGGCGATCCAGCCACTGGTCCGTGTCCGGAGGGGCGATCTCCACGCAGACCGGGAGGTCGACTTCGCGCTTCAGCGATGAAATGGCGTCAGCCTTGTGCTTCGTGCTCCGGTCGGAGCTCCGCGTGGTCCCGCCACCGAAGGACAGCTCAGCGCCGGGGTTCTCCTCCAGGGCCACGGCGACCACCTCGATGATGGGCTCGATCCGCCGCCACTGCGAGCTCGCGTCGATCTTCATGGCGCAGAAGGCGCACTTGTCGGACTCGGTCCACCAGCTGCAGCCGTTCTGGAAGATGGCCGTGTAGAGGCTGGTATCGCAGTGGGCCGAGCCCACCGAGCACATCGGTTGAGCGCTGGACGTGGAGCGTTCGTACCAGCGTGGCCAGGGGAAGGGTTGGACCGGCGCGAGGACCTCGTCGCCCTCGCAGATCTCGTAGCCACGCGGGCTCCGTCGCAGCTCCAGCGAGGAGCTCCGGACGAATGGCTCCAGCACGGGGACGTTCACCGAGGTCTCCTCGTTGTCGTCGGTCAGTCGGAAGAAGCGTCCCTGGCTCAGCCCCGCTCGCTTGTGGCGGTAGTGGTCCCTGTGGCCCAGCTCGGCCCAGAGCGCCGGGCAGGGCCGAGAGCCTCTCGAGCTGGTCCTCGCCCATGTCGACCCAGCCGTTGCCGTGTCGCGCGCAGGTGGCGCGGTAGAGCTCGGCGATGCTGGCGCGGTCCTCTGTGGGCAGCGAGCTCAGCGGCACGGTCTCCACGCACGCGTCGACCTTGCGCTCGCGCCGGACCATGTTGCGTGCCCGGCCTGGCAGGCGCGAGAGGTAGCCGCTCTCGAAGTCCCCCTCGCCGAGCTCGAGCCTGTACTCGTCGAGGAGCAGCACCGGTTGGAAGCCGGCCTCTTCCAGGACGCCGTCCAGCTCAGCAGAGGCGGTGTCCGCCGGGTCCAGCGCTGCGAGGGCCAGGTGCTGCTCGCGGGCCGTGGCCTTGAGCCCCTCGACCAGGTCCGAGAAGGCAGCTCGCCGGTCGATGCCCTGGGCGAAGAAGGGCGAGCACTCATAGGACAGGGGGGTGGTCAGCAACATGACCTCGTCCAGCCGGATCCCAGCCGCTCGCAGCGCAGGGAGGAAGACCAGGTCCACGACCGGGCCGAGGCCAGCGCCGCCCAGCTGTCTCCACTGTCGGAACAACAGCTGCTCGAGGTTCACAGCGGCGACAGCGGACTGGCTGCGGGAACGCATCAGGGGCACGGCGGCTCTCTCGGTCCGGGCCACGAGCGCCTCGACCGGGCCCCCCAGGGTGGCTTCGAGATCGAGCTCGAGGCTGGCCTCCACGTAGGGTCGCTGACCCATCGGCCAGGCAGAGGCTGGGACCAGGCCCGCCAGGAGCGCCGGGTCCCGTCCCAGGGCGATCACTCGTTGATGCGGGTGCCCTCGGTCTCCACCTTCGTGGTGTCGCCGGTGGTGAGACCCTCGCTGCGGTCGTTGGCCGTGTCCGAGAGTCGGTAGCTGCCGAGGAGCCAGGACACCAACAGCGGCTCCAGCGCCGGCGCCTTGTTCAGCATGCGGGTGCCGTGCCCCGCCGTCTCGTAGATCTCGAGCTTGTGGTAGCCCCGAGCCTGGGCCTCGACGAAGAGCCCTGTCTTGGCGGAGTAGCGGTCGTCCTGGCTCACGACGCAGAGCAGCGGGCGCTCGCCGTACTCCCCCAGGGCCTGGGCGAGCTCGACCCCCTTGTACTCCATGCCCGGCGACAGGAGCACGACGTTCGTGATGCCCTCGTCCTCCGCCGCAACATTGAGCGCGAGGTTCGCCCCGATCGAGGCGCCGACGATGGCGATGTCGTCCACGCCCTGGGCACGCAGGTAGGCCACCCCAGCGGCGACATCCTGCTTCATGTAGCTCCACTCGATGTCCTCGATGACGACTTCCTCGCCCTCGTCCACGTTGTCGCCATGCTTGCGGAGGTCGACGGCGACCGCGCTGATCCCCTGGGCCTGCAGCTTGTCCGCCAGGAAGCGGTAGTCGCTGGCGCTGCGGCTGACCATGTGGACCAACACGACGCCGGAGACGGGCTCGCGGGCCTCTGTGTAGACCGCGTGGATCCTGGTCCCGTCCTCTGCCTTGAGCGTGACGTCTCCAGCGAGCGCGGGGGAGGAGAAGAGGGAGCAGAAGAGCGCCAGGACCATGGGGTGCCTCGGGATGTGCCGGATCCGGAGGGTATCAACCCCGGAGGAGCACTTGCAGTTCCGATAGAAGCCGATCGATGGGGATCTCGTACCCCTCGGCTGCTTCGGCGAGGGTCTCATCGGCGCCGACCGGACAGCTACGGCAGTCTGGGAGCCCGTAGCCAGCGAAGACCTCGGCGACTCCGGGGTGACGGTTCCAGGCGACGTGCACGCTCATCTCTGCGTGGAAGTCCCCGGCCGAGATGGCCTCCAGCTCCGCCACGCGATCGCGGAGCGTGGCCATCATCCGTCGTCGTCGTTCAAGCGCCTTCTCGAGGCCGGAGGCTGCCTCGTTCAGCGGCCGCAACTCGTCCTCCACTGTCGCTCTCAGGCGCGCTCGGAGGGCTGTTCGGAGGATTGACAGCAAAGGGGCCGGAGCATACGTTCCGGGCGCTCCAGCCACAAGGCTCGGAGCTTGGTCTTTGACGGTCGGAAGATGTCTGGTCCTGACTCGCACCACGGATTCATGAGCGTGGCGCTGGCGCAGGCGCGGGCCGCTGCGGCTCGGGGCGAGGTCCCGGTCGGAGCGGTGGTGGTCAAGAACGGTGTCATCCTGGCGGTCGCGCACAACGTGCGTGAGTGCGAGGACGACCCGACCGGGCACGCGGAGCTCTCGGCTATTCGGCGAGCGGCGCGTGCCCTGGGCGACTGGAGGCTCGAAGGCTGCACGGTCTACGTGACGCTGGAGCCTTGCGCGATGTGCGCCGGGGCGATGGTGCTGTCCCGGATCGAGCGTGTCGTCTTCGCCACGCGCGACCCGAAGGGAGGCTTCCTCGGGAGCCTCTGTGACCTCTCGAGCTTCGCTGGCCTGAACCACGCCTTCGAGGTCGTCGAGGGGGTCGAACAAGAAGCCGCGAGCGAGATCTTGCGTGACTTCTTCAAGGAGCTGCGGGCCAGGAAGACGTAGAGATTTCGGAGAGGTGGCCGAGTGGACGAAGGCGGTAGACTCGAAATCTATTGTAGGGACCTCCCTACCGTGGGTTCGAATCCCACCCTCTCCGCTCTCATTCCACAGCGTCTTCCAGCGACCATGACGAGCTCAGGATGGACCCAGGAGGGGTGACCGAGTGGACGAAGGTGCGCGACTGGAAATCGCGTGTGCGGCAACGTACCGTGGGTTCGAATCCCACCCTCTCCGCCATCTTGAGGCTCGTAGCTGTTGGTGATGGTCGGGCCCCGGCGACCGGGACCCGTGAACCCCGCCAGGCCTGGAAGGGAGCAACGGTAGTCGGTACTCCCGGGGCGCTGGACCGCCCGGCCATCACCTGCAGCGGCGACTGATCAGAGGAGCGGCCAGCAACGGCCCTTGGACGTCGTGCCGCCCTAGCGTCGATCAGCCGTCGAGCTCGGCCAACATCTCCTGGATCTGCTCCGGCGTCATCATCGTGGTCTTCGCTTCGACCAGGCCCAGGGCCTGGGCCTTCTTCCTGGGAGGAGGCGCAGGCACGGGCAGGTCCTCTTCCATGATGCGGACCCGCCGGCGCCTGAGTCCCCGGAGTCTCATGATGTCGTCGTAGCGGTCCTCGAGCTCCTCGATGCGGTCGTTGAGCACCGGGACTCTCTCTCGCACGGTCGCGAGCCGGTCGGTCAGGGCCGTCACCTCTTCGCGAGCCTTGCGCAGGGCGGTGGTCGCCTCCAGCACACGGCTGCGGTCGGGCTCCTCTCCGAGCCGCGCGAGCTCTCGGCAGAGCTGGAGCCTGTCTCCCCGAGCGGCCACGCGGTCGACGCTCAGGTCGCGGAGGGCGAGGTTGATCTCGCGAGCACCGCGGCTGCGCTGGCGCAGGTCTCGCAGGGCCTCCAGCTTCGCCTCGAGGGCTGTCCGGCGGCCCTTGCGAGCCATCAGCCGCGGGCTCTCGTCGAGGGTCGGGGCGTCGATCTCCACCGCGGTGGCCTCTGCGAGGCGGTCCTCGGCGGCCTGGAGTCGGCTGTGGTCGGCCGGGCGCTGCGTGACCTCGATCAGCTCGATGCCGCCTCGCTCCTCGCCTAGCCGGCCGAGCTCCTGCGTGAGGGCTGCGGCGCGCTCGGGGACCATCTTCGCGATCGCCCACCGCGTGTGGACGATGGCGAGCTCCGCGTTCACCGCGGCGTGCCGGGCCCAGAGCTTGCCTTGGAGCTTCCGGCCCCGGATGGACCTGGCCCCCTCGAGGTCGCTGGTGTCCAGCTTCTGCGGCTCGGGCAGGGCCTCGTAGAGCTTGTAGCCCTCCTCGATGCTGGCCTCGGCAGCCTCGAGGCGCTCGGTCGAGACTGGGCGCTCGTCGACCTCGACGGAGCCGATGCCCTTCTTGACACGGCGCAGCCTCGCCGCCTGGCTCTTCAGGCTCCCGGCGCGGCGGACGACGGCGAGGCGTGCCCGAGCCAGCTCCTGGCATACCTTCCCCCGCTCTGCGCGGGCTGAGCTCACCTCGCTGTCGGCCTCCGTTCTCCGGGCTACCGCGGCCTCCAGCGCGCTGGTGTCGACGGGCTCCGGGCGGGGGTGCTTGCCGGCTTCGTTCTCGGCCTCGTAGAGCTTCGCTTCGGCCTGGTCCAGCGGCCACTGGTCGACATCGAGGGCGCCGATGACGATGTAGGGGAGATCCTCCTTCTGCTTCGAGCAGGTCCGAATCTCCGGGGGGATCGCGCGAACGCGGGCCTCGATCGGCGTGGTGTCGACCTCGGCCCGCTCGGCGCGCACGCGCATCTGGACGGCGCGGGCCTCCATGAGCCGGGCCTCGACCAGGACCTTCGACTTCGCGCGGTTGGCGCTGCGCTTCCGCCGCAAGCGGTCGAGGTCAGCCTGGGTCGATGCGATCGCCGCCTCCGCCGTCTGCACCGCTCGTCGAGCCTGGTTGCGAGCCTCCAGCGAGCCTCGAGCGGCCTCGCGGGCTCGGTCGAGCACGCCCAGGTCCATCTCGAAGCTGCCCTGGTCTCCTCGGGCCTCGGCTGCGGCGAGCGCCTCTTCGGCGAGGACGAGGGCCGAGCGGTCGACAGCCAGCTCTGGGACCTCTGGGACCTCTACCTCGCGGGCTCGCAGGGCTGGGAGGACGTGGAGGATGGCCGCGAGCCGGAAGACCCTTGGATCCGGCCCCTTCTTTTCGGCCTTCTTCGGAGCCTTCGGAGCCTGTCTCGGTGGTCGTGGCTTGACGGGTTCGTCGAGGGTGCTCTCGGCATCAGCAGCGCCGCGCTCGGCCACCAGGCGGGCGGCGAGGACCTCGTAGACCGGTGCTTCGCGAGCCTCTGCAGTGAGCGCGTCGATGTCGGACCGAACGTCCCCGAGGGTGCTGCGCATGTTCTCGGCGAGGCGGACCACGGAGCCCGCGGCGTCTGTGACTCGTTCGTCGATCACCGGCCCGAGGGCCTCGAGCACTTCTCTTCCGAGCTCTGCCCGGTCCTCCAGCGCCTCTGGGAGATCCACGTCGTCGAGGTGGCCCAACAGGCGCGTCAGCGGCTCCTCTTCGGGTGGCTCGTCCTCTGTCCCCTGGCTGAGCACGAGATCCGCGACGAGCCAGTCGACCAGGGCCTCGCCGTGGTCCAGCTCCAGCAGCTCGCCGACGGGGTCGTCCGGCCACAGGGCCCCGGCGATGGCCGCGATCCCGAGGGCTCGCAGCGCGGAGTCGCGAGCCTGGTCGTCCTCCAGATCCTCGATGCCGGCCTCCCAGTCGACGTGGGCGTCGTAGAGCGACAAGGCCGAGCGCAGGGCGATGGCCACCCCCGCGAAGTGGGCCCCCGAGTCGAGCTCGGCCGCGATGGCCAGCGCCGCGGCGGCGCCCGGGTCGAGGGGGACGGGCTTCTCCGTGGTCCAGATGAGCTCCGGCAGCGCCGCGCAGGCCAGGCGAGCCGGGCGGGTCCCGGGGCCGTAGCGAAGGAGGACATCCAGGGTCCGCATCAGGCGTCCAGGTCGACGAGCTCCTGCTCGAGAGCCGCGATCTCGGAGGCGAGGCGCTCGTCCTCTGTATCCAGGCGGTCGATCTCGGCGTCGGCGTCGATGAGCTGTTTCTCCAGGTCGGCCTGCTCGGCTTCGAGCTTCTTGATCTCCGCGTCCAGCTCGCTGCGCTTCTGCTCCGCGGCCTCGGCTCTCGTTGTGAGCTCGTCGATGCGCTTCTGCTCCTCCACCTCTTCTGCTTCGATCTCCGCCTTGATGCGGTCTCGCTCGGCGCGGCGGCGCTCGACCTCTTTCTGGGCCTCTTCCGCGGCCTTCTCGAGCTCCTCGCCTTCTTTCTTGCGCTTGTCGAGCTCGAGCTCGGCGCGGGCCACCTCTTCGTCGGCGAGCCCGAGCTGCTCCTCGGCGACGGCGAGCTTGTCGCGGGCCTTCTCGAGGTCGGCGAGCTGCTGCTTCAAGGTCTCCTGCAGCTGCGCGTTCTGCTGATCCAGGGATTCGGAGCTCATGTCCCGATTGTCTCACAGAGGCCCGGGACCTCCAGCAACGGCGGCAGTCCAGGCAGCTCCAACGCCAGGCGGACGGCCCGCAGGGCGATGCCGTCTTTCCAGCTGATCTCGCTGCCATAGAGCGCGTCGCCGTGAATGGGATGGCCCGCGGTCATGGCGTGGACGCGCAGCTGGTGACGCCTCCCTGTCCTGGGCCGCAGTCGCCAGAGCTGCCCGCGCTCGTCCCGTCGCAGGGCGACCGCGCAGGTATTGGAGGCCTTGCCGTGATCGGCCACGAAGACCCGCTTCTTGCCCTGGGCCAGCGGCCACTCCCAGGTCGCGGAGCTCCCAGTGCCTGCGGTCAGGGCCTCGTAGGTCTTCTCTACGGCGCGGGCCTCGAAGGCCCGGTTCGCTTCGCGGTGGGCGTCTCGGGTGCGAGCAAAGAGGATCAGCCCGGAGACCGGAGCGTCGAGGCGGTGCACGACCCAGATCCGACCGCACTCGGCTTCGAGCGCCTCTCGGAGCACCGGGTGGGAGCCTCGACCGGGCACCACGACCCACCCTGGCGGCTTGTCCACGACCAGCCAGCGCTCGCAGAGATGGACGAGCTTCAAGGTGCCCGGTTCTGGTTCCGGAGGCCCCCGCGGCTGCGAGCCCAGGCGTCCTCCGCGAGGGGCGCGGCGCCGCTGTAGGCGATCAGCCCGGCGTCCAGGCGGAAGATGACGAGGTCTTCCCACAACAGCGGAGAGGCGAGCTGGGTCTCCCCCGCCCACTCCGCCGGGTCCCCGATGCGGACCTTCTCGCGCAGGTCGATGACGATGGTGCGCCCCGGGTCGTTCGGCATCGCGCAGGCGGCGTAGATGCGTCCCTCGACGTCCACGGCCGTGTGGCCGCAGGTGAGGTTCGGGAACTCGATGGCCGCCTCGTCGCGGTTCTCGATCTCGAGCTGCGCTTCTGAGCGGATGATGGCCCCCTCGTCGTCGAAGGTGACGTAGACGCCCTCGTCGTCGTCGAGGACCTCGCCGGTGGCTGGGTCGAGCTCCTGCAGGACGCCGCCCGAGACCAGCCAGAGTCCGGCGTACGGGATGATCTCGGCGCTGCCGTCGATGCCCTCGGCGAGCTCCACCTCCCAGCGCAGCTCTCCCTCCGCGTCGAGGGAGACCAGCGTGAAGACCGTGCCGTCGGTGGTGAGCACGACGTAGATGTTGCCCTCGCTGTCGATGGCGGGCTGGGTGAGGGGGTGACCTTCGGCGAACTCGACCTGGGAGACCACGCCGCTGTCGGTCGTCATCTTCGTGAGCACCGCCGCGTCCTTGTCGAGGTTCTCGCCCATCACGAGGATGGTGCCGTCGGCGGTGACCGCCGGGTCGACCTCGACGAACATCTCCGCGTTGCGAGAGAAGACGACCTCGCCGGTGGTGTCGAAGCCGAAGATCCCGATCTCGCTCCACAGGAGGATCTCGTCGTCGTCGGTCACGACCGGAGCGCCGCCGACCCCCTCGGGCAACTCGGCGCTCCACAGGGTGCCCCCGCTGGCCGCGTCCATGCCGCGCATGGTCATCTCGGAGACCGTGATGATGAGGCCCTCGTCGGCGAGGATGGCCGGGTCCTCCAGCTCGAGGCCCTCCTGCCAGGCGAGCTCGAGTGAGGTCTTGTTGCAGGCGAGGAGCAGCACGAGCATGAGCAGAAGTTAGCCCGGCTCTGGTCGACCCGCGCCGTTGCGGCGAGGCGGTGATTGGCACGCTACGTGGGACGGGCCGTCTTGCCCCTTTTTCCTGGAGTCACCATGGCCGAGGACCCCCAGAAGTCCACCCAGGGCTTCGCCAGCGTCGCCGCGATGCTGGCCCATCGCGTTCGCGAGTCCGCGAACGTCGACGCCTTCTACTTCCCCGACGCCAACGAAGCCTGGCGCACGATGAAGTGGGCCGACGTCGGCGAGCGCGTCCGTTCGATCGCCTCCGGTCTGAAGGCCCTCGGGGTGAAGCCAGAACAACGGTGCGCGATCCTCTGTACGACCAGGATCGACTGGATCCTGTGCGATCTCGGTATCTTGAGCGCGGGCGCAGCGACCACGACCATCTATCCGAGCAACACGCCAGAGGAGTGCGCCTTCATCATCAACGACTCCGGCACGGTCCTGGTGATTGCAGAGGACGACGAGCAGGTCGAGAAGCTGCTGCAGAAGCGCGAGGAGATGCCGCAGGTCCAACACGTGTTGACACTGGACGGCACCGCGAGCGATGACGGCTGGGTCCTGCGCATGGAGGACGTCGAGGTCCGCGGCCGCGAGTACGACGCGAACGATCCCGAGGACTTCGACCGGGTGATCGACGCCATCGAACCCCAGCACCTGGCGACGCTGATCTACACGTCCGGGACCACTGGCACGCCGAAGGGCGTCGAGCTCCTGCACGACTGCTGGGTCTACACGGGCGAGGCGCTCAAGCAGATGGACCTGTTCCAGGAGGACGAGAAGCAGTTTCTGTGGCTGCCGATGAGCCACAGCTTCGGCAAGGTCCTGGAGGTCGCGATCATCGCCGGCCCCATCCCCACCGCCATCGACGGGCGGATCCCCAGGATCATCGACAACCTCGCCATCGTGCGGCCGACCTTCATGGCTGCGGCCCCGCGCATCTTCGAGAAGGTCTACAACAAGGTCGTCACGGGGGCCGAAGACGCCGGCGGCGCCAAGCTGCGCATCTTCCGGTGGGCCCTTGCCGTGGGCAAGGAGGTCTCGGCGATCCAGCAGAAGGGGGGAGAGCCGGGTCCCTGGCTGGAGTTCAAGCGCCGCATCGCGGACAGGCTCGTCTTCTCCAAGCTGCGCGAGCGCTTCGGCGGTCGCATTCGCTACTTCATCTCCGGCTCCGCGCCCCTGTCCCGCGACATGGCTGAGTTCTTCCACGCCGCGGGCATCCTCATCTGCGAGGGCTACGGGCTCACCGAGTCCAGCGCGGCCAGCGTGGTGAACCGCCCCGACGAGTTCCGCTTCGGCACCGTCGGAAAGGGGGTCGGGGGCACCGAGATCAAGATCGCCGACGACGGCGAGATCCTGCTCAGGAGCCGCGGCATCATGCGCGGCTACTACGGCCTCGCCGAGAAGACCGCCGAGACGCTCACGGACGACGGCTGGCTGCTCACCGGCGACATCGGCGAGATCGACCCGGACGGCTTCCTCAAGATCACCGATCGCAAGAAGGACCTCATCAAGACCTCTGGCGGCAAGTACGTCGCGCCGCAGGCCCTCGAGTCCAAGCTCAAGGCCCTCTGCCCCTACCTCGGCAACGTGCTGGTGCATGGCAACACCCGCAACTTCTGCAGCGCGCTGGTGACCCTCGACGCCGAGTCCATTCCCGGTTGGGCAGAGGACAACGACCTGGGCGGACGTCCCGTCGCTCAGCTGTCGAAGGAGCCAAAGGTCATCGCGTTGGTCCAGAAGGCCGTCGACAAGCTGAACGCTGGCCTCGCCAGGTACGAGACCATCAAGAAGTTCGCCATCCTCGAGGCAGACTGGACAATCGAGACCGGCGAGCTCACGCCGAGCCTGAAGGTCAAGCGCAAGGTCATCGAGTCCCGCTTCGGGGAGGTCCTCGACGGCTTCTACACCGGGACCATCAAGAGCGTCTGAGGTTCACATGATCCTGCTGCTGAGCACGGCCTTCGCGGCGCCGCTGCATGTCGTCGAGACCACCTTCGATCCGACCTGGATCCTCCACTGGGAAGGGGACCACATCGCGGCGCTCGGCTCCTCTGGCCTGGTCCGTGTCTATGACGAAGAGTTGAACGAGATCAGCAGCTTCGACGTTGGCTTCAACACCAGCAACATCACGCTGTCCGCGGACGGGGCGTTGCTTTCCACCCAGTCCTGGCGAGGGCGCCCTGGCCTCTACGACGTGACAGACGGGAAGCGGCTGGCCAAGGTGCCCAAGCCCGACCGCTGGTCCGTCCCCGTGGTCGTCGCGGGAGAGGGCGGGCGCTACCTGGTCTCCGCGGGTGGGCTCCTGGAGCGCAACGTGGACGGGGCCGAGCGCGTCGTGGCCACGGATCTCTGGGCCAACGGCCCTGACGCCTTCGGGTACCTCGACGGCACTCCGTATTTCTGGGAGAACGGACGGCTCCACATCTATGCACTCAGCGGCGAGACGGTGCTCCACACCAACGCCGCGGGCTGGGCGGTGAAGCCCGCCGGCGACGGCTTCGTGCTCTTCGACTACGGTCGGGCCAGCGAGTATGTCGGCCTGGATGGGAGCCGCCGGACCCTGGGCTTTGGCAACGGCTCCAGCGCCACCTTCGCGACCAGCGCGGACCTGGTCGCGGTCGTCGACGCCAGCGGCTCCGGCGTCGAGCTCTGGGAACACCAGACCGGCCAGCTTCGAGCCACGCTTCGAGGTGGCACGGGCATGGTCCAGTCCATGGCCTTCAGCCCCGAAGAGGACCGCATCGCCGTCGCGATGATGGACGGCATCGTCCAGGTCCACGAGGTCCCGGTTCGGCCTCCGCTGGAGCTCGGCGCAGCGCCTGGCAGCCCGGCCCTCGTCCTCGCGGTGGATGTCCCCGGAGACCGGGGGCTCGCTGTCTGGAGCGATGGCGACGCCGTCGTCTGGGACCTCGACACGGGGGCCATTCGACGTCGGCACCACCTGCCCGTGCAGGCCGGCTGGGGAACCCAGCGAGTGGCGGTCTCACCGGAGCTGTCCTGGGTGCTGGTCGCCGACGACAAGGGGGCCGCTCAGCGCATCGACCTCTCTACCGGCGAGCGCATCGGGGGCCTGGTTCCGGGCTCGACGTCCCAGACGGTTGTCGCGGTGGGCCCTGACGCCAGCTATGCGGTCGCCTCCGACTCCTGGCTGCGGACCTGGAGCAGTGACGGCGAGCTCGTCGCGGAGCTCCCCATGACGCCTCCGGGTCTCCTCGCGGTCGGCCACGGAGGGACCCGCCTCGTGACCGCTGACTGGAGCGGCAACATCACCTTCTGGGACGCTGAGAGCGGCGTTGTCCTGGCCACGCGCCATCCCGTCGAGGTGTGGGGCAGCATTCCGACCGCGCTGCGCGTGGTCGATGACGGTGTCGTGGTCGTCGACTCGACCGGTGCACACCTCTGGCGGCCAGAGGGTGACGACGCGGACACGGCCTACGAGAGCCCGGTGCTCGGCGCCATCTCCGGAGATGGCCGCGCCGTCGCGCTGATGAACTGGGAGGGACAGGCCGAGGCACGCGACCTCGACGGCACCTCGCTTGGCGAGGTCACCTGGGGTGGTGGAACGATGGGGAGCTCCGTGACGAGCCTGGCCGTCGACGGCGGGGGCGGCCTGCTGCTGGCCAACACGCTCGGACAGGTCGTGTGGTCCAACGGCGACAGCCTCGATGTGCTCACCGGTGCCTTGCCCGAGGTCTGGGGCATCGATGAGCACCAGGGCAGCATCGCCGTCTCCCATGCCTTCGGGGTGCGGGTCTTCGATCCACAGACCGGGGCCACCCGCGTGCTCTCCGACGAGGGCGTGCTGGAGCTCGCCTTCCTGCCAGACGGCAGCCTCGCAGGGGTGGGCGCCGAGTCTGGCGAGGCACCGCGCTACGCCTGGGATCTCTCGACCGGGGAGAGGCAGGAGGGCCCCCCAGCGTGGGACGTCGACGAGTCCCGCTCGCTCGGGTGGGAGATGGACGTGCCCGGCGCGAAGCTGAAGCGGCGCCAGAGGAGGGCGCTCAGCGGTCCGATCGTCGACTGTCCGGACGGCTCGCGCGTCCTCGCCGCCGAGTACGGGTGGGGTTCCGAGTCCACGCTCTTCATCGTCGATCCGGCCGGCAGGGTCTTCGAGTCCGACCTGAGCACGCTCGGCCAGGTGGCCCATCGCTGCGCGCAGATCCCCGGCCTCACCAGCGCTCCTGGTGGCAACGTCGCGGCGGTCGGTACCTCCAGCGGCTTTGTCTTCCTCGTCGACGTCAGGACAGGTGAGGTGCTCGCTGGACTGGCCGGAGATGGCTCCCAAGTCAGTGATATCGTTCAGCGTGGCGATGGATCAACCGTCGTCGGCTATGGCAGCGGCGCCCTGCGCTTCTTCGCTCCGGACGGCTCCTTCGTCGAAGAGCGGCTCTTCTACGAAGACGGCACGACCTTGGCCCACGACGGTGGGAGTCTGCGGTGATCCTGCTCTTCGCCTGTGTGGCCTCGGACGACACGACGACCCGGCCTCCACGCCAGGGGCCGCCGGGACCCGACGACACGGAGGAGATCGAAGACCAGCGCGAGCCTCCAGAGGACACCGGTCCAGGAGACACGGGCGACACGGGAGAGCCCATCGAGCCGGATCCCTCCGGGCAGGAGGCCTGCTTCCCCGGGGCGGACGAGAGCTGGACCACCTGTCTCGAGGTCGTCGACTGGGACGACGCGTGGGGCTCGGACTACGACTACCCGGACCCCTACAACGGCTCCTCGCAGTACCTGAAGCCGCTTCGGTTCATCGATCTGAGCGCCGCCGATCCTGACCTCGCGCTCGCGCCGAACTTCGTGGTGGACGAGTTCATGCAGGAGTGGAAGGGCCGCTTCGCCATCTACCAACCCCACGCGGTGGCCAGGATGCAGCAGATCCGCGACCGGGTGGGCGGGGCCGTCACGGTCAACTCGGGCTACCGCAACGTCAGCTACAACGCCTCGGTGGGGGGCGCGGAGTACAGCCGCCACATGTACGGGGACGCCTGTGACATGAAGTCCTCGAGCGCAAGCCTCGGCGACCTCGGCGAGATCTGCGAGGACCTCGGCGCTGGCTACGTCGGCTACTACGATTCCCACGTCCACTGTGACTGGCGGGACGATCCGCTCGAGGCCGCGTTCTTCGAGCCCGGACGCAGCGCCGCTGTCCATCCGACCACCGAGTTCCGCGCGGAGCTCCAGCTCGGAGAGGTGTTCAGGGCGCCAGCAGAGGGCTGGGACGAGGGTGAGCCCCTGCGCGAGTGGTCCGCCTTCGACGAGGACGGACGGCTCTTGGCGGAGGCTACGGCGCGCGAGTTCAGGCCGCCGACAGAGGCCGTCACCATCGAGGTCGTGGTCGGCAGGGAGCTGGTGCTAAACCACCGCCTGCGGTGATCCGATGTGTCTCCCCAACAGGGAGGCGAGATGCACTTGCTGCAGGCCGGAGTGTCGCTCCACGGGCTCCTCCGAGGTTCCTGGCAAGAGTCCGACCTCGCGGACCTGTCTCACTCGATGCCGACTCTCAGCCGGCGCATCGAGAGCGTCGCCGGCTCGACTCGATTCGGCACCGGGCGGCCCACCACCGGCGTCGCACAGGCCGCGATGCTGCTGGGCCAGGACCGCGTGAAGCACGTGGCGCTCTGGCACATGGTGCTCGATCAGCTCGACGAGGACGGCATCTCAGAGGCCCTCGCCCTCGGCGGACACGGCCTGATCGCGGCAGAGGCCCATCGCTTCGATGTGTGGAGCGGGCTCAGCGTGGGACTCTCTGCCCGCCTCGGACAGCGCCTGCTGCTCCAACGGAGGACACCCGTCGCTGCGGTGCTGCGCCTGTTCGAGGCCAGCGGCGGTGGCGCCCTGTTGGAGGAGGTCGTCTTCGGTGACACGCGGGACTCAGCTCTGCACCACTGGACCCAGGAGCTGTCGATACCAAACGATCTCAGCGCCTTGCTGCGCCCAGTCCCGGGTTCGGCCGCTCACGCCCTGGTCGAGGCCGTGCTCGCGCAGGCTGGGGGCGACGAGACCTGGAGCATCCCCCGGGTGGCCCACGAGCTCGCCAGGATGCTGGGTGTTCGCGTCCGTCCGGTTCCAGCGGTGCGTGGAGCGGACGCGGGTGCCGTCGTCGCCGCAGTCGCAGAGGTCCTTGCCGAGCGAGAGCAGCTCGACGAACGCATCGAGACGCTGCGCTCCGATGTGGCGGCGCTCAAGGAGGAGCTGGAGGCTGCCAGCGGCAGCTCGGCCAGTGGCCTGCTGGGTCCTGGCGAGGTCCTCGAGCGCGTCCACATGGAGGTCGCCCGGGCACGCCGGTACAAGCGCCACCTGTCGCTGGTGGCCGTGGCTGTGGAGCCGTCCGACTACCCGATCGACGCCCGGTTCGTCCTCGAGCACCTCGCAGAGCGGTTCCAGGCGGGCTTCCGCAGCTCGGACGCGGCGGGGATCTTCGACCAGGGCCGCCTCATCGTGATCCTGCCGGAGACCCCGGTCACCGGCGCCCGGCTCTTCAGCGAGCGCACCGAGTACGCCCTGCGCAAGACGCCCATGGAGCACGACGGCGTGGTGATTCCCTTGAGGCCGCGACTCTTCGGGAGTTCTCTGGAGCAGCAGGGTGAGCAGGACGCCGACGGCATGTTGTTCTCGGTGCTCGACGGTGTCGAGGCGATGACTCCTGGCGAGCGAGTGCGGTGGAACACGCACGGCCAGAGCGTCTGGCGCGTCAACGGCTGAGGCGCAGGGTCTCCACGGCCTCGCGCTCGACGTCCTCGTCCCAGAACCAGAGCGGGTGTGAGTCCCCCTCGACGTAGGGGGCGAAGAGGTCGTCGTAGTGCGGATGGTGGGGCATGCCGCTCTGGCCGCCCGGGTAGGTGAAGGTGGCGCGGCCGACGTCCGAGAGCGGAGTGACGACGCGGATGCTCGCGATCCAGGTCGCGTCGAGCTCGTCGTTGAACCAGCTGTAGCCTGCCTGGTTCACCGTGTTGTGAGAGCCCCCCCAGGGTGCCGCTGGCATGCTCCAGTCTTCGAGGATCGCCGCCTGGTCGGAGAACAGGTGGCGGATGTGCAGGCGGTGGCTCGCTCCCCACGTGTCCTCCAGGTGCACCCGCTCACAGGTCCGCTCCAGGGCGGCCTCCACAGCGGCAGGTTGGTCGTCGACCCAGGCGGAGACGTCCACATCGAGGACCGAGCGCCCGCTGATCGCCGCCGCCGAGTAGAGCCGGAAGCCGCCGGGACCGAGGTCGTCCAGCAACGCCTCCTCGATGAGCTCGCCCTGGAAGACGGCCCACAACAGGGGCTCGATGCGGTCCTTGTCGGAGTCTCCGTCCCAGTCCCGCAGGAGCTCCCCGCAGCGGTTCAGCTCGGCGCCGTCGAGCAGGATTGGGATGAGGAAGGGCGCGTGGGTGTCGAGCTCGTCGCGCTGGAGCTCCTCCATCGTCGCCACCGTGTGGTCGTCTCGAGACAGCAGGACCTCGGCGATGCGGTCACTTCGCCAGTCCGGGATGAAGGACGTCGAGATGGCCCATGCGTCGGGATGGTCCGGGCGCGAGTTCGCCGTGCGGAGGATGCCCTCCGCGGGATCGACGGCGCCTGGCAGATCCTCGATCCAGCCCTCCCAGCCACTGTCCGGATCCGACGCCGGGTAGGGGACCCGTCCCGTGTGGTTCTTGCGGCGCGGCACCCCACCGAAGGCCTGCCAGGCAATGTGGCCCTCGACGTCCGCCGCTACCAGGTTCTGGGCCATCATCGAGGGCCGCTTCGCAGCCTCGACGACGTCCTGTACCGACCTGGATTTCTGGATCTCCAGCCACATCGGGGCCGTCTGGTCTGGCACCTCGAAGAGGCTCCAGCGCAGCACGACGAGATGCGAGCCCTCCAGGGTGGAGATGACCGGTCCGATCTCGGTCCAATGGACGAGACCGTCCACTGGCTCGCCGTCCTTCACCTCGACCTGTACGGAGACGGGCCGCAGGGTCTTCTCCACCCCTTCGAGCACGTAGCGGTCCTCTCCGATCCTCTCGACGATGGCCAGGTCCACGTAGTCGGCCATCACGTTGGTCACGCCCCAGGCGACGCGCTCGTTGTGCCCGGTCGCCAGGAAGGGTGTGCCTGCCAGCGACGCACCGGCGATGTGCACGTCTCCGCCCGAGCCCTCCAGGACGTACCAGACGCTCGGCACCATCTGCGGCAGGTGGGGATCGTTGGCGAGGATCGGCTCGCCGTCCGCCGTCCGCGACCCGGACACGGCCCAGTTGTTCGACGCGGTGGGGTCGTGTACCCCCCACAGGAACTCGACGAGGCCGCCGAAGGGGGCATCCAGCGGCGCGATGTCCCAGGTGCGGAGCTCGTCCCAGTAGGCGTCGACCTCTGGGCTCTCGGGATCCCAGCGCCACAGGGCGTCGAGACGCTCGGCGTCGAGCCTGTCCTTCAAGAGCAGGGTGATCAGCTCCTTTGGAGCGTTCTCGGAGAGCGTCCACGAGTTGATGACGCTCGCCGACATCGCGTCGGTCCTCGCCCAGGGCTCGAAGTCGACGCCCAGGATGCGGTATTCGACCGGCAGGGCAGGCAGCGAGGCCGCACCAGCGTTCACGCCAGCGGCGTAGGCGTCTCCGATGGCGATGATCTCCGGATCGACCGCCGGCGTTCGCCTCTGGTAGCGCTCCTCCAGCTCCAGCGAGCGCATGAAGATGTCGAACTCCACTGCGTCCTCGCCCAGCCACTCGCTCACGCGTCCGGCCCCGAGCCGCCGCACGAGGTCCATCTGCCACAGCCGGTCCTGGGCGTGCACGAAGCCGACGGCGAACCAGAGGTCGTGCTCGGTCTCGGCGCGGATGTGGGGCACACCGAATCGATCGCGATGGATGGTCACCGGCGCGTCCAGACCCTCGACCTTGATGTCTGCGTCGTTGTCGGGGTGGGAGGCTTGCGGAGTGAGGAGGGCGAGCAGCGCGAGCATGGGGATCTGTAGTCGTGTGACTACGCTTCGTCAACTCCACCCACGGGGTCGGAACAGGGCGAAGCTGCTCGTGTAGCCATGGAGCCAGGTCCGCCCATGGACCGGGCCGATCTCGCCGTTGCAGAAGAAGCCGCCGAGGGGGACGTCGCCGAGGTGCTCGCGCATCAGGTTCGAGTCGTGATCGTGCTCGCCGTAGAAGCCCTCGCCGCGGCCGAGGCAGGAGAACAGCAGCGCCCCCTGAGCTTGTGGGCGCTGTGCCTGTCGCCGGAGCAGGTCGGACAGGTCGACCGTAGAGGCGTGGCGGTCTCGGAGATGGAACTGGAGCACCTGCCCGGTCTCGACCCTGCCGCCGACGGCGATGACCCCGCGGTCGCGGTCGAGCCCGGCGAGGTGGCGGATCAGGAAGTCACCGGGGCGGTAGGCCTCTCGGTCAGCGTCGACCGAGAGCCCGACCATCGGGGAGCTGGCGAAGAGCGTGCGCTCCAAGATGTCGAGATCGGTGAACAACTCGTCCAGGACATTGACCGCTGGCTTGCCGTCCAGCTCGGCCACGAGGCTGCCCTGCCCGCGAGTGATGCGGTGGGGTTCACCCAGGGCTCGGCATCCCTGTGCCACCAGCGAGTCCACCACGACGTCGCCATGGAGCGCGACCCCGACGCAGCCTTCGTCGACGACGCTGTCCTCGAACAACAGGACGTGCTCTCCGGGTCCCCTGCCGCCGCTTGCGAGCCCGCCGACCGTCACGGCGCGCGGGTACGCGGCGTCCAGGCTCGCGGACAGCGCCATGGGATCCATCGAAAAGGGGTCTGGCAGGAGCAGAAAGGCGGGCTCGTGCTCTGGCTCCACCCCGAGGCGCTCGTACCAGTCGCTTGGGTTCGGCACGTCGGTGAGCAGGAAGGGACGGCACGCCACGTCTGGAAGGCAGGCAGCGATGACGGACAGCGCCGGGGCCTTCTCCACCTCGCGTCCGCCTCCGATGATGCCGCCGCCGGAGCAGCCGATGAGCGTCGCGCTCCCGCAGCACTCGCTGAGCACCTCTGCGATGACGGCTGCGCTCTCGACGTGGTGGGGAGAGAGGAAGACGATCAAGAGGGTCGGGTCGGGGAGCCCCTTCAGGCCCCGCACGAGCTCCTCCAGCGCCGCGGCGGTGTCGGTCCTGGTCGACAGCAGCGACAGCCAGCGCATCAGGCTCCGCAGAGACGCCCGACGGCGTTCCGGTAGTACTGCCAGGCGCCGAGGGTCCGGTCCATCGCGGCGAGGACCGAGATGTGCTCTTGCTCCGGGGTGTGGTCCAGCACGATCTTCCAGGCGGCGACGCGGTGTTCGCCCTCTACGCTGCGGTGGGCCCGGGCCAGGGCCTCGAGCGGCAGGCCGTAGTGGAGCACCAGCGGGTGTTGATCCAGGGGCGGTGTGGGTCGAGCCGGAGCGCTCTGTTCGAGGACGTGTCTGTCGTAGGGGGTGCCCTCGACGAAGATCGTGACGACCGCGGCCGCGACGGCCCAGCCTCGATTCTGGGACATCTCGTCGAGCACGTCCCTGTAGGCCCGCGCGTCCGGGACCAGCTCGACCTCCTCGAAGCGGGAGAGGTCCATGCCCAGGCCTCTCGGGTACTCGAGGAAGAGCTCCGGGTGGGGCTTGCCCGAGACGATCCCGCCGGTGTCCTCCTCGTAGAGGTTCGCAGCCAGGGCCTGTCGCACCTCGGGGATGGGGCACTGCTCGTAGGCCCTGCCGACGAGGACCGGGAAGTCGCGGACGTAGACCCCCCACTCCTGCTCGAGGTGGTGGTGCAGGAGCTCCGCGGGGACCTCGCCGGAGGTGAACTTCTCCCAACGGGGGTCGTGCTTGCGCTCCATGACCGTGAGCAGCGAGTTCCTGAAGTCGAAGCGATCCACGAAAGCACGATACCGTTGTCGCGTGAGGACGGTCCTGAGCTGGACGCTGTGCTTGTCGGTGACTGCCCTCGCCTCGTGCGCCCTCGTGGTCGGGACGGTGCTCACGCTGGGCCTTCGGCGCCACCAGCTGGCCTCGTGGTTGGGGCCGATCTGGGGGCGTGCCTGCTTTCGGCTCTGCGGCCTCGAGCTCGTCGTGGACGGTGCGGAGCGGCTGCAGTCCGATGGTCCCCGGCTCCTGGTCATCAACCACACATCCACCCTCGACATGCCGCTCGTCGCCGCCCTGGGGGCCTCGCGGATCTGTCCCGTCGCCAAGGCGGAGCTTCGCTGGATATTCCCGATCAACCTCGCCTTCTGGGCAGCCGGCAGCATCTTCATCCATCGCGGGGATCGTCAGAGGGCCGTCGCCTCCCTCGACGCCGCGGCGGACCGAATCCGGGAGCAGGCCCTCACCGTGCTCATCAGCCCGGAGGGTACGCGCTCTCCCGATGGCCGGCTTCAGCCCTTCAAGCGCGGGCCCTTTCACCTCGCGCGGGCGGCGGGGGCCGAGATCCTGCCGGTGGTGGTGCGCGGCGCCGCCGACAGCTTGCCCAAGGGGAGCTGGACGATCCGGCCCGGACGGATCCTGGTCGACATCAAGGCCCCCCTCCCGCCTCCGGACGATCCGTCCAGCGCCGCGGATGAGCTCCACGCGATGTACGTGGGCTGGCTCGCTCGGTAGTCGATGGTGCAGCCAGCCCGGCTGTTCTATGGTTCGGGGCCCGAGGCTGTCCGCCTGTCCGTGTTCGCCGTGATGCTCCTCTCCACAGGAGTCGCCTGGTCGTGTGAATACGACGAGCGCCACTCCAGCGGTGCGGTCTCCCTGCCCTCTGGGTGGGACGTGCGTCTTCCCTTCGAGGAGGGGGAGAAGGAGCGGGTGATCGCCGGCTACGGACCCTCAGCGGGCTCGTCCCTCCACTGTCGGGCCCAGGACTCCACCTGCGCCAACGACTACTACGCCTTGGATCTCAACCTCCCCGACCACTCGGACTCCGGCCGCGGCCAGCCTGTGTTGGCGGTCGCCGACGGCACGGTGCTCGAGGCGGACTGGGCCACAGAGGGCTGGGCCAACTACGGACCGCGCGTCTACATCCGCCACGAGCCGGGTGATGGGCATGTCTACACGACGATGTACGCCCACCTCGACAGCATCGGGGTCTCCGAAGGGGCCAGCGTGAAGCAGGGCGACGAGATCGGCACCCTCGGTCGGTCGTGCATGGAGTCCGACGAGTGCTCCTCGTTCTCTACGCCGCACGTCCACTTCTCCATGCACCGAGACGCGGGCTTCGGCGGGAGCGGGGCGGGCGGTTCCTACGGGGGACGGGCGGTCATCGCCGAGCCGATCGACGGGGAGTCCGACATCTCGCTCGGAGACGACTTCGTGTCCAGCAACGGCGGAGAGGTCGAGGACCCTGACCCCGACCCGGAGCTCTGCCAGGTGGTTGCTGGCTCGATCCTGCAGGAGGACGGGGACTGCGTGACGCTCACCGGCGAGGACTACCGGGACATCGACGGCCAACCCGGGCATGCCTGGTGGAGCGAGATCGACGTGCCGTCGCCGGACTACGCCGATGGCGTCATCTGGACCTTCGAGGCCAGCGACACCTTCGATGTCTGGGTCTTCGTGCCCGAGGGGCTGTCGGCCCCCACCCGCGACGCCATCTACAAGGTGAGCCACGCCTCCGGCTCCGAAAAGGCCCACCTCGACCACGGCGTGGAGTCCTGGAACTTCCTGGGATCGTTCACCTTCTCCGGCGAGTCCTGGGTCCGGGTCGGCGACACCTACGAGCAGGAAGGCGAGCTCGGGCGGCAGCTGGCCTTCGACGCTCTGCGCTTCGAGCTTCCGGGCACCGTGGTCGATCCCCTCGACTCCGGCGATCCGGAGCCGACGGACTCGGACACCTCGGAGGGTGATGACGACCGTCAGCCAAAGGACCTGTCCGACACCTCAGAGGGTCGCTGCGGCTGCGGAGGCGGTCCCCACGGAGTGTTCCTGGCGCTGTTGGCGCTGCTCGGACTCTGGCGGAGGCAGACCCGATGACCCTCTTGTTGCTCGTCTGCACCGGACGCCCGTCACCAGCACGCCCGCCCTGACGGAGGTGCCCCCGGAGGTTGCCCCGATCCGCAGCCTGCTGATGGCCCACCCCGACCCGGCGGGCGCCTTGACCTGGCTGGCCGAAAACGACGAGCTGGCGGTCGTCCGCACCCGCGCCACCGAGCTGTTGGCGCTCTTCGACGAGCCGGTGGAGCCACCCGTCGAGTAGCGCGACCTCCGCGTTTCTTGCGCGTCGTCGCCGTCGAGCGGCGCACCCCCCCTCTGGCCTCAAGGATCCAAAACGTATCGTTGAGCCTCGAGAACCCCGGGGTTCTCGGTTGCCAAGGATACGCTTTGGCTCCTTGGGCCCCGAGATGGGGCCGGAGGGGGGTGCGCCTCAGGGTCCACGATTCTGCACGCCCGCGAGCGCGGTGCGATCTGCGGCCATGACGCCGTCGTCCCCCTCAGCGCCCCCCGATCGGTCAGCTGGCTTGGCTCTCCTCGAAGTCCAGCCGCACGTACTCACGCTGGTAGCCCTCGTCCTCGGGCAGGGTGCCGTCGTCGTCCAGCGGCAGGGGCTTGTGGAAGACCTGGCTCCACTGCCCGGCTCCTCTCTGGCGCAGCCGCTCGCGGTCCACGCCGGAGAGGCCGGTGGCCGCGTTCTGAAGGGTCTTCAAGTCGCCGATCGACAGATCTTCCAGCTTCATGCTGCCTCCAACACAACAATGCCCAGGCGGGCCTTGGCATGTCAAGATGCGCACTCGAATCAAGGTGAAAGGAATGACGTTCTTCATGCTGCTGGCTTGCGGAGACAAGGACACGGACAGCGACTGGGCTGCGGCGGATCACGAGCACGAGAGTGCTCCTGACCACGATCACGACGACGTCCCCGACCACGAGGTGCCAGACCACGATCACGACACCGTCCCGGACCACGAACATGATGGCGACGCGTCGCTCCCGGTCGGAGTGGTCCTGATGTGGTCGGGCGAGCTCGACGAGATCCCGGACGGGTGGGCGCTGTGCGACGGCGAGGACGACACGCCGGATCTGACCGGTCGCTTCGTGGTCGGGGCGGACGAGGACGCCCTCGTCGGCTCTTCGGGGGAGGGGGGCGCGACCGTCAGCGTGGAGACCACCTCGGTGCTGCGCTGCAACGGCTGCACCTCGGAGGAGAACCCGCTGGAGGCGGTGGAGATCACCGATGTCGCCCCGCCCTGGTACGCCCTGGCCTACATCGTCCGGGTGGAGTGAGTCACCGGCAGGTCAGCAGGCCGTGGTCGAACATCAGGGGGCTGGTGCCCGCGTCGACGAAGACGACGGTGCAGTCGCCGTAGGGCAGGGCGTGGCGCGTGGCGACCACGTCGAGGTCCTGGTCCAGGAGCCGCGCCGTGGGCCCGTCGTCTTCGAGGCGGATCATGCCGGCAGCGTCCAGGAGCTGGGCGAAGGCAGCGCTGTCCTCTCGATCCACGCTCGGGTCGTGGTTCACGTCTCCGCCGAGGATCAGGACGTCGTCGAGGCCCACGAGGTGTTCCTCGATGTCGGCGAACTCCTCGACGCGGCAGTCGACGTCGTCCTGGCCGAAGCCGGCGTTGGTGTGGACGACCACCAGCGTCGTGGGCACCTCGTCCAGCAGCCCGGTGAACAAGGCCGTGCGGCCAGGGCCGCTGCAGTCCGCGCCCAGGTCGGTCCAGGTGTCGGCGTCGAAGCGGTCGCTCGTGGCGATGCAGTTGTCCGGGTAGGCGGGGGAACACTGCCAGGTCATGCCGGGTGGCAGGACCCGGTCCAGCGGGTGCCCCTCTCCGGCGCAAGCGAAGGGCTCGACCATCGCGTCTGCGTCGAGTCCCTCGCACCACTCGGGGTGCCAGATCTCCTGGAGGAAGAGGACATCCGGCGGATCGTCGGCGAGGGCATCCGCGAGCGCCATCTCCGCCGGCAGGGTGCAGAGGTTGTTCTCGTAGGAGTCCTCGCAGGTCTTTCGCAGCGAGGACTCCTCGACGAGGTCCAGATAGGGCGTGGTCCCAGCGTTCTGGGTGGCCACCACCAGCTCGGGCGGAGGTTCGTCGGTGCAGGCGATCAGGACCAGAAAGGGAGCCATGTTCCTGCCTCGATCATGCCCCGAGCCCGCGCGGCCCTCAGTGTTCGTTCCACCAGCTCTCGATCTCGCTCATCCGCCGGTCCCCTTGAAGCTGTCCCCTGCCTCGCGGAAGAGGAAGTTGAAGGTCGTCAGCGAGCCATATGAGCGCGTGATGTAGGCCTGGAGATCGGCCTTGTCGGCGGCACTCAAGCTGCTGTTGTTGTTGATCTTCTGCTCGAGCACGCGGAGCTTCTCGCGGACACCGGTGACCTTCTTGAAGAGCGCCTCTGCCTGCACCTCCTTGACGACCCGACCATCGCCATCTTCGAAGATGACACGGCCCTCGAGCATGCGCCGCGAGATGCGAGTGTCGTTTCCGCCGGCTTCCTCTCGGATGCCCTGGCGAACCGCGTCGACCACCAGGTCGTAGATCTCGTCTGTTTCCATGGCTGTGACCTATCTCAGCGGCGGGGCGCGAACATCCGGATCCTGCATCAAGGCGTCTCCGGGCTCCCCTCGCTGGTGGTCACACCTTCCACGAGACCGAAGAGCTCGTCCTGGCTGGAGGTGAAGGCGCCGCTGTGGGGCATCACCACCATGACCGGGTGGTCGATGAGCACCGAGCCGCTCGCGGCCGTCGTGGAGCCTCCGCTGGAGCTGCTGTAGTCGTTTCCGATCGAGATGATGTAGGGGTCGTAGTTGGACAGCTCGATGCTGTAGGCGGGCTCGATCACGTAGGCGAAGGAGACCCCCAGGGTGGCCCCGCTGTTGGTCACGTCAGCGTACAACCCGCTCGTATCGCTCGTGAATGTCGCGCCCGAGCTGATGTTGTCCTGCCGGCTCTCCCAGGGACGGACGCCGCTGGTCCAGGAGGTCGCGTGGTCCATCGAGAGGCTGCCGGTGGCCTCGTGGACGGTCTTCACCCAGAGCTCCGGACGGGCCGCCCACATCCAGTACCAGTAGGTGTAGTCGTAGTCGGTGAGCGACCCCGTCGCGCTCACAAGCGACAGCAGGTCCCCGGAAGCATCGACGGCGTTGGTGCCCGTGGCGTACATCGGCGTGTTGGTCCACGTCGCGTTGGAGTAGATGCCGTTGCCGCAGCAGCTGTTGGTCTGGCTCGTCACCGACGTGCCGCCATACGTGAGGGTGTCGACCAGGCCACCTTCAGAAGACGAAAAGGCCACCGATGTCAGTGAGTTGGACAGTGTCGTCGTGGAGGCGGAGAGGCTGGTGGAGTAGCTCGTAGCGGAGCCGCGAGTGCCGAAGTAGAGCGCGACGTCGAAGGAGTCACCACCCGCCAGGGTCTCCAGGGAGCTGAGGTCACCGTCCTCGTCATAGAGGAACGCGACCGTCCCGTAGCCGTCGCTGGAGGCGTCGGAGTGATCGCTGGCGTCCTCCAAGCCTGCGATATCGTCGAGGAACTGGCTCGGCAGCTCCGGCAGGCCGAGGCTGCAGTCCTGCAGCACGACGCGCAAGGAGTCCTCTGAGAAGGTGCCGCTGTCGCCCAGGGTGGAGAGGTGGGCGGCGAAGTCGACCTCGACCAGGACAGGGGGCCCGTCCACGTCGTAGCTCGACGCCGTGACGGTCACCGGGACCCGGTAGTCCCAGGACTCGTCCCACCAGCTGTCGTCGGGGTCGGTGTCCCCGTCGCAGTCGTTGTCGATCCCGTCGCAGAGCTCGATGGCGTCGGGGTTCACGTCCGCGTCGGTGTCGTCGCAGTCGGTGTCGTCCTCGACGTAGCCGGAGGGTGTACTGCAGTCGTCGGCGGTGGTCGAGGCGTCCCCGAAGCCATCGCTGTCGCTGTCGGCGTAGTAGGTGGTCTCCACCCCCTCGTCGATGCTGGCGTCGCAGTCGTCGTCCTTGTCGTTGCAGGTCTCGGTCGCGCCGGGGTTGACGTCCGCGTCGGTGTCGTCGCAGTCCGTGTCGTCCTCGACCATCCCGGTGGGCTGATCGCAGGTGACGGTGGAGGTGCTCGCGTCGCCGAAGCCATCGGAGTCGCTGTCGGCGTACCAGGTGTTGGCGTCGAGGGCGTCGTCCTCGTCGAGGGTGCCGTCGCAGTCGGTGTCGACGCCGTCGCAGTATTCATCGGCGCCAGGGTGGGTGTCGGCGCTGGTGTCGTCGCAGTCGGTGGAGTCCTCGACGGTGCTCTCGGGCTGGTCGCAAGCCACCGTGGTGGCGTCGGGGTCGCCGTAGCCGTCCCCGTCTTCGTCGGCGTAGAAGGTGGACGCGTCCGCGGCGTCGTCCTCGTCCCACTCCCCGTCGCAGTCGTTGTCGATGTCGTCGCAGACCTCTGTGGCGTCCGGGTTCACGGCAGCGTCGCCGTCGTCGCAGTCTTCACAAGCCGCCCAGCCGTCGCCGTCGGCATCTGCGTAGCCGACCGAGCCGTCGCAGTTGTAGTCGTTGGGGTCGCTGCAGTCGTCCTCGTCGGCGCCGGGGTGCCAGGCCGCGTCCTCGTCGTCGCAGTCCCCGTCTTGATCGACGTGGCCGTCGGGAGCCTCGCAGGCCAGGGTGGGGTCCCCGGCGCCCCAGCCGTCGGAGTCCGCGTCGCCATACCAGCTCGTGGCGTCGGTGGCGTCCTCGTCGATGTCATCGTCACAGTCGTCGTCGATGCCGTTGCAGACCTCGTCCGCGTCAGGGTGGACGGCGGGGTTGGAGTCGTCGCAGTCGTCGTCGACGAGGAAGCCGTCGCCGTCGTCGTCGATCTCTGCCTCCTCGAGGGGGGCGCTGTCGACGATGTAGTCCTTGTTCCTGCAGGCGAGCAGGGCGACGAGGATCATTGTCCGGACTCCTTCCAGCAGGCGTAGCTGTGCAGCATGACACCGAGGAAGTGAGGCTCCTCGGCAAGCGCGGCCTCGATGGCCTCTGCTTCCTGGATCATCGCCGCTGCGCCCTCTTTATGGAAGTCCACGCTGTCGCCCTCGCCGGAGTCGCAGATCTCCAGACCGAGCCAGGCTGATCCGTTCTGCAGCTCCGCCGAGGCGATGTCGAGCACCTCCTCGTGATCGTCCCGGTAGGACATCACGCCGGTGGCGGTGACGTTGAAGGCGATCCAGGCATTCAGGGTCAGCTCCTCTGTGCCGTCGTTCAGCGAGAAGGGCTCGAGGTCGTCGTACCAGGCGGGCATGGAGTGGTAGACGGGCAGATCACCGACGCGGGTGCGTATGCCCTGGAGGTAGCGCACGGTCCAGCGGCCGCGCTGTGGGAAGAAGTTCTCCCAGTGGTTGGGGGCGATGCTGTAGGGCTGGGAGGCGTCCATGACGCCGTCGAAGCCGATCCCCGAGCTCGTGCAGGCCTCGTAGACGCTCCACCCGTCCTCCCAGCAGGCTTGCTGTCCGAGCAGATCGGCTCCGCAGGCGACCGTGAACCATCCATGGCTGCTCATGGCGAGGACCTCGAGACCCGCTGCGTGCGCGGAGCCGACGAAGCTCGAGTAGGCCTCCACCGAACCTGGCTTGCTGTTGCCGACCGGGTCGCAGGGCACGATCAGGGTCGTGACGTGGTGCTCCGCAGCGAAGTCGAGGAGCTCGGTCGTCGGTGTGTCGTCGCCTGGAATCGAGGTGTCCCAGACCCACAGCGCCCGCGCCGGAGTCTCGATCGAAGCGGAGTCGTCCCCCTCGAGGGGCTCGGGATCGGGGGTGCAGGCGAGCAGGGCGACGAACATGCGAAGAAGGGGCCACGTGAAAGGTACGGCAGCGCTTGTTCGCCGCCAAGCTCGATCGCTCACACGCCGAGAACTTTCGATGACCGACACCCGCCCCTACGAGCAGGCCAGCGGCGCTGCCCTGCCCATGCTGCGGGCGTCGTGTGCCCTGATGGAGGAGATGGCCACGCTCGAGGAAGTGCTCGCCGGAGCCTGATCCGGCCCCAGGGACGACAGCGGCCGCAAGGGATAAGCCTCCAGCCCCCCCCCTCAGGCACAGGTGCCCGCATGGCCATTGGAACAGCTGCCCTTCCTCTGAATCCCCTCCTCATCGAGCCCTCCCGGCCCCTGCCCAAGCGGGTCGCCATCGTGGGTGCAGGGACCATCGGCCCTGACATCGGGTACTACCTCAAGAGCGCCATCCCGGGCCTCGAGCTCGTGCTCGTGGACATCAACGAGCAGGCCCTGCAGGCCGCCGTCGGCCGCTATGGCAAGTACGCCGCGAAGGGGGTGGCCCGCCGCAAGATGAGCCCCGAGCAGGCAGAGGAGGTCCAGCAGAACATCACGACGACCACCGACTACGCCGACATGGCAGGTTGCGACTGGGTCATCGAGGCCGCGACGGAGGATCTCCCGCTCAAGCGCAAGATCTTCTCGATGATCGAGGCTGTGGTGGATCAGGACTGCGTCATCACCTCCAACACCAGCTCGCTGCCGGCCTCCGAGCTCTTCTGCGAGCTGCAGCACCCCGGCCGCACGACGGTCACCCACTTCTTCGCTCCGGCCTGGCGCAACCCGGCGGTCGAGGTCATCGCCTGGGACAAGGGCGACGAGGAGGTCGTCTCCTGGCTGCGCTGGCTCTTCGCCACCACCGGAAAGGTGCCGCTGATCACGGACGACGCCCTCTGCTTCATGCTCGACCGGGTCTTCGACAACTGGTGCAACGAGGCGGTGCTCTGCCTCGACGAGGGCGCCACCACGCTGGAGGTCGACAGCGTCGCCCACGACTACGTGCACGCCGGGCCCTTCTTCGTCCTGAACCTGGCCCGGGGCAACCCGATCATCTGGCACACCAACACGCTGCAGATGCAGGAGGGCGAGCACTACCGTCCGGCCTCGCTCTTCCGCTCCGTGGACACCTGGGTGACCCTGAAGCCGGGGCAGCGGATCGAGGTCAGCGACGAGACGACCTCGATGGTGCGCACCCGCATCCTGGGCTCGCTGTTCTCCCAGAGCTACGACATCCTCGACCGGGGCATCGGCTCCCAGGCCGACCTCGAGCTGGGCTGCACCCTGGCGTTGGGCTTCAAGCAGGGCCCCCTCGGCCTGATGGCTCGCCTGGGCGACGAAGACGTGGCCGCGATCAACGCCGGCTTCGCCGAGCAGCGCCCCGGTGGTCCGGGGCCCGAAAAAGCGCTGGCCGAGTACACCGAGTTCTCCCAGCACGTGCTGGTGGATGATCTCGGCGACGTGAAGGTGCTGACCATGCGTCGGCCCCAGGCCATGAACGCCCTGGACGACACAGTCACCAACGAGCTCCTGGCCGCCATCAAGACCCACGAGAACGACCCCGCGGTGAAGGGCTTCGTCATCGTCGGCTACGGCGAAAAGGCCTTCTGCGCTGGTGCGGACATCGGGCGCTTCCCGAAGTGCCTCGGCGACAAGGAGCTCTCCGTCCAGTACGCCCGGGACTGCAGCCACCTGCTGCGCCACCTCGACGGCATGGACAAGCCCGTCGTCGCCGCGCTCAACGGCATGGCCCTGGGAGGAGGACTCGAGCTCGCGCTGCGCTGCCACGGCATCGTCGCCTCCAAGAGGGCCTTCCTCCAGTTCCCCGAGATCACCCTCGGCATCGCCCCCGGCATCGGCGGCATGGTGGTGCCCTACCGTCGCTGGCCGCAGGCAGCCTCCGTCTTCAACGAGATGCTGCGCACCGCGACGAGGCTGAAGGCCAACAACGCCCTGGAGCTGGGCATCCTCGACGGCATCGCTGACGACTACCTCGGGCTGGTCCAGCTGGCCGCGGCCCGGGTCGGTGAGCTGGCCTCTGACCTGCCGCGCATCCAGGAAGGCCCGGTCGAGCTCGGCGAGCTGCTCGCCGTCGAGCCCATGGCCGGCAAGCAGCTGTTGAGCGTAGAGGTCATCGGCATCATCGGCAGGGCGATCAGCGCCGCCGCCGCCGCGCCCACCCTCGATGAGGCCCTGGAGCTGGGCTACGCCGCCTTCGGTGACAGCGCCTGCACCGCCGCCGCGACAGAGGGCGTGACCTGCTTCCTGGGCCGCAAGCGCCCCGACTTCTCCAAGACCGGCTGAGCACACCTTCGACACGGAGTCCCAAGTGGCACTCGAGAACGTCTACCTCGCAGCGGGGACCTGGTGGTCCTCCCCCTTCTGTCGCTGGCAGGGAAGCCTGGCCAACGAGCACTCGATCAAGCTGGCGGCCCGGGTCGCAAAGGGTGTCGTCGGCGAGCTCCCCGAGGGTGCCTTCGACTCGCTCGTCCTGGGCTACTCGGTGGCACAGAAGAGCTGCTTCTATGGTGCTCCCTGGGTCGCCGGAATGCTGGGCCTCGAGGGGGTCACGGGCCCCACGATCGCCCAGGCATGCGCTACCTCCGCTCGCATGCTGGCTTCGGCCGCCCTGGAGGTGGAGACCGGCTACCGCGAGAGCGTCCTGGCCATCGCCTGCGACCGCACGAGCAACGGGCCCCACGTCTACTACCCGAACCCCTCCGGACCGGGCGGGCTGGGCTCGCACGAAGACCCGGTGATGGACAGCTTCAACTTCGATCCGCACGCCAAGAACGCGATGATCCAGACGGCCGAGAACGTCGCGACGCGCGAGGGCATCAGCCGCGAGGAGCAGGACGACATGACCCTGTTCCGCGCCTCCCAGTACGAGGACGCGCTGGCCGACGACCGGGCCTTCCAGAAGCGCTACATGGTGCCGGTCACCATCGGGCGTGGCCGCCGGGCCAAGAGCATCGACGCCGACGAGGGTGTCTTCCCCACCACCGTAGAGGGCCTCGCGAAGCTCCGGCCCGTGACCGACGGCGGCACGGTCACCTTCGGGACCCAGACCCACCCCGCTGACGCAAACGCTGGCCTGGTCGTGTGCTCGAAGGGTCGCGCCGCCGAGCTGTCCAAGAGCACCGACTTCTCGGTCCAGCTCCTGAGCTACGGCGAGGCCCGCGTGGAGAAGGGCTTCATGCCCACCGCGGTCGTGCCCGCGGCCGAGGACGCCCTGGCGCGCGCTGGCCTGGGCTGGTCGGACATAGACGCGGTGAAGACCCACAACCCCTTCGCGGTGAACGACGTCTTCTTCTGCCGGGCCACGGGGCTGAACCCGAAGATCGTGAACAACTACGGCTCCCCGCTCATCTACGGACACCCCCAGGGTCCGATGGGCATCCGCGTCGTGATCGAGCTCTGCGAGGAGCTTGCCTTGCGCGGCGGCGGTGTCGGCCTCTTCACCGGCTGCGCTGCCGGAGACTCCGCCATGGCGGTCGTCCTCAGGGTGAGCTAGCACCAGGGAGTGCCTCACCCGCTGCTCCGAGACTCGCCTGGCTCCACCCCGCTGTTGTTGGGAAACGAGGCCATCGTGCGGGGGGCGCTGGAGTCCGGCGTCGGCTTCGCGACCGGCTATCCGGGGACCCCGTCCTCAGAGGTGACCGACGCCTTCGCCCGGCTCGCCGGGGACTACGGCATTCCCTTCGAGTACGCGGTGAACGAGAAGATCGCGGTGGAGCTCTGCTACGCCGCTTCGCTGGCGGGTGCTCGCTCCATCTGCGCCATGAAGCACCTGGGGCTGATGGTCGCCGGGGACCCGATGTCCACCATCCCCTACATGGGGGTAGAGGCGGGCATGGTGGTGGTCTCCGCCGGGGATCCCTCCTGTCTCACGAGCCCCAACGAGCAGGACCAGCGCCACCTGGGCCGGATGCTGCACGTGCCGGTGCTGGATCCCTCCACCCCGGCGGAGGCCCTGGAGCTCAGCCGGCTGGCCTTCGAGCTCTCCGAGCGCAGCAAGCTCCCGGTGCTGCTGCGCATCACGACCCGGGTGGCCCACTGCCGGGCCCCGGTCGAGCTGGGCTCGCTGCGCCGCCCGAAGGTCCGAGGTTTCCGTCGCGACCCCTCCCGCTTCATCCCGATCCCCGCTCACGCCAGGCGGCTGCGCGTGGAGGTCAGAGAGCGCCTGGAGGTGGCACGGGCCATCTCCGAGCAGCTCTTCTGCCGCGAGGGTGAGGGGCGCGATGCGGTCCTGTCGGCGGGGGTGCCCTCTGCCACGACGGCGGATCTGCTGGCGGAGCAGGACATCGGGGATGTCGTCCATGCCCGCCTGCCCTGCGTGTTCCCCCTGCCGGAGCAGGCTCTGCTGCAGCTGGCTCGGGATGTGGACCGGGTCCTGGTGGTCGAGGAGCTCTCTCCCTTCGTCGAGGACGCGCTGTTGGCGCTGGTCTCCCTGCACGGCGTCGAGGTGGAGATCCTCGGAAAGCGCAGCGGACACCTGCCCGAGGAGTTCGAGTACGTCCCCGCCGTCATCCAGGGTGGGCTGCACGCGGCTCTGGGTCGAGGAGAGCCCCCCAAAGACCCGGTCACCCCGGAGCCCGTCCCGCTCCGTCCGCCCGTGCTCTGCGCGGCCTGTCCTCATCGCTCGACCTTCTTGGCGGCTCGGTCCGTCTTCGGTGACGACCACCTCGCCTTCAACGACATCGGCTGCTACACGCTGGGCGCCGCGCCTCCCCTCGGCGCCGGGGACGCGCTGATCTGCATGGGCGCGGGCTTCAGCCTGGCGGCGGGTGTGGCTCGCGTGGAGAACAAGCGCACCATCGGCTTCATGGGGGACGGCACCTTCTTCCACGCCGGCATGCCGCCCTTGCTCGACGCCATCAAGGAGGACGCGGACGTCGTCGCGGTCATCCTCGACAACCAGGTCACGGCCATGACGGGCTTCCAAGAGAGCCCGGGCATCGATCCGCTGGTCCCGGAAGATCGCAAGGTGGACATCGCCGGGGTGGCCCGTGCCCTCGGGGCCCGGCACGTCGAGACCTTCGACCCCATGGACCTCCAGCAGGCCATGGCTGCCTTCCAGCGGGCCAAGGACGCCAGCGGGACGAGCGTGCTGGTGGCTGAGAGCCCCTGCCCGGTCCACATGGAGCGCGCGACGGGCCAGCCCGTGCACGGCGGCACCTTCGCCATCGATCCGGCTCGCTGCAGCAGCTGCGGGCGCTCGGGCTGTGGCATGGAGTGTGGCCACGGGCCCAGGCAGTCCACCCAGCGCAACATGGTGCGAAACCGCAGCCTGGAGCTGGAGCGCAACATCGACGCCCTGGGGGTGTCTCCATGCGCGGAGCTGTGTCCGCTGGGGCTCTGCATCCAGGGCTACGCCAGCTACATCGCCTCTGGGGACTACGACCTGGCGCTGGAGTTGGTCATGAGCCGCACGGCGCTGCCGGACTCGGTCTGTCGCATCTGTGATCGACCCTGCGAGGCCGCTTGTCTGCGGGGTGACGATCCCGTCGCGGTGAACGATCTCAAGCACTTCCTGATGGACTGGGCTCAGGGGCAGCCCGACTACCAGCCCTCGGTCGAGGACCCCCACGGCGCGGCGGTGGCGGTGGTCGGAGCCGGGCCGGCGGGTCTGTCGGCGGCTCACGAGCTGCGTCTCCGCGGCTACGAGGTCACCTTGTTCGACCGGGAAGCAGAGCCCGGCGGCCTGCTGCGGACGGGCATTCCTCGCTTCCGCCTGCCGCTGGAGGCCCTCGAGCGAGACATCCAGCGCGTGCTGGCCCTCGGCGTGCGCTTCGAGGGTGGGCGCGAGCTTGGGGTGGACCTGTCCCTGTCCGACCTGCTCGGCGAGCACGACGCGGTCTTCATCGCCCTGGGTGCCTACCGGCCGGTGGAGCTGGAGCTGCCCGGCTCGGGTCCGGAGCGGGCTGAGAGCCTCGCGTTCTTGCGAGGGGGCGGCGAGATCGAGGGCGAGGTGGTCGTCATCGGCGGGGGCAACGCCGGCATGGACGTCGCTCGCACGGCTCTGCGCCGAGGGGCCGACAAGGTCACGGTCGTAGAGCTCCAGCCCGAGCTCACCGCGCGCTTCCACGAGGTGGAGGCTGCCCGTGAGGAGGGCGTGGTGATGATGCCGGGCCAGCGCTCGGTGGGGCTCTGTCCCGAGGGGCTGGTGCTGGAGGGTGGCCAGGTCCTGCCTTGCAGCCTGGTCGTCACCGCTGTCGGACAACAGCTCCAGGACTTCGGCCAGGACCTGGTGATGGACGACGGCTGCGTGTCGGTGGACCCGAACACGGGCCGGACCAGCCACCCGCATCTCTTCGCTGCTGGCGACATGGTGCCCGGTCCGCGCACGGTCACCCAGGCCATGGCCGAGGGCCAGCGGGCCGCCTGGGGCATCGACGTCCAGCTGCGCGGCAAGGAGGCTGCCGACCGTCGAGCGCCGCCGCCGCTGTCAGGAGCATGGACCCGGCTCAGCGAACTGCAGCTCTCGGGGGCAGAGGCCCTGCCCCGGGGGAAGGTGGTGGACGAAGCCAGCGCCAGGGCCGAGGCCCAGCGCTGCATGCTCTGCGGGAGCTGTGGGATCTGCCGGGCCTGCGTCGACACCTTCGGCTGCCCCGCCTTCGTCGTCGAGGCAGGGGTCATCGCCATCGACCCGGCCATCTGCGTGGGCTGCGGTGTCTGCGCGGACTTCTGCCCCAACGGCGCCATCTTCCGCGTCGAGGACGGCGCCTCGTGATCGGCGTGCTCCTGGTGGGTGTCGGGGGCCAGGGCACCCTGACCGCTGCGCGCATCCTCGGCGAGGCCGCCCACGCCGCGGGCCTGCCGGTGCGCCTGGGCCAGCTCCACGGCATGTCCCAGCGAGGCGGGAGCGTGCGGGGAACCGTGCTCCTCGGGCCGGGGCAGGGGGCTTTCCTGCCCGGTCGCGGGGCGGACGTCGTCATCGCCCTGGAGCCCCTGGAGCTGATGCGCTGCCGCGACAGCCTGCACGCCGGGAGCCGGGTGGTGGTGAGCTCGGGCCGCATCGCGCCCAGCTCCCTGGCCCAGAGCGGCAGGGACTATCCGGACATCGAGGGCTTCTTCGAAGAGCTCCGCCCACAGATCGCGGAGCTCGTCGTGGTCGACGGCCCGGCCTTGGCCGGCGGCTCTCGCGGCCTGAACGTGGCGTTGTTGGGCGTCCTGGCGGATCGGGGCTGGCTCCCATTCGGGGCCGAGGCCATCGTGGGCGCTCTCGAGGCCTTCGGCGCGCACCGGGAGTCGAACCGGCGGGTCTTCGAGGCGGGACGGAAGACGACCCAGCGGTGAGGTCTCCACGGTGACCGCAGGATTGGTGACGGCGACGAGTGGTCGAGAAGATCGCGGTAGCTTGCATTCACCAAGCAAGGGGGGTTGCCATTGGGGGTGGCCACAGGAGGCTCGGGTGGGGGGCAGCATGCCCGGAGAAGAACAGTCAGCGGCGGAGCCCGTGGTCCTCGAACCCATCGACATCGAGCGCCTCGGCCGACTTCGCGCCGAGTGGGAGCTGGCGGCAGCCCGCGCCCAGATCGCGCAGCAAGCCTTCCAGACCGACCTGACCGCGACCTGTCGTCGGCTCGGCGTCACCGGGACCTTCGAGCTCGATCTCGCCCGAGGCCTCATCCTGCCCGAGTCGGGAGACCATCATGTCGACCATTGATGGGGCCCCGAGCTTCCACATCAAGCTGAACTCAGGCAGCACTACCAGCGGCCAGTTCACTGTGCAGGACGACAACGGCGGCTCGCCGATCAACCGCTTCCGGATCACGGAGACTGGCGAGGTGATGCTCAGCGCGCCGGCTGCCAGCGACGACATGAAGCTGTTGGCCGACAAGCTCACGCTGAGGTCCAGGCTCAGCTCCGGCACTGCCGTGGAGTTCGACTTCAACGGCGGCGCGGACGTCACCTGGGAGTACGACCCCGGCCAGGTGAAGGTCACCACGAGCTCCAGCGACGCCTACCGCGTCGACTGCGAGGTCATGAAGATCGAGGTCCCGTCGCCAGTCGGCGCGGTAGATCGGGAGCTGCTGCGCTTCATCAGCGCCGGCGTTCTCCAGGGCGTCATCCGCGCGCCGAAGGGCTTCACGGAGTCGAGAGAGACACTGGAGCTCTGGGCCAGCCCGACCCTGGGCCTGAACGCGGCGAACGGCCGAGTCCGAATCCGCAACCACAAGCCGACGGCGGACGACATCCTCGTCCTGGCCCTCGGAGCGGGTGACCGGCTCACCCTCGACTGCGACCCCACCGCCGGTTGGATGCGCATGTATCCCACAGGCACCGATCTCATCCTGCGCACGGCGCTCGGGGGAGACCGTCGGGTCTGGGTCGATCTCGAACAGTCAGGACACGCCTTCGGCATCCGTGACTCCGGGGGCGGGCTCACCTACCGGGCGGACGAGGCAGGCACGCACACCTGGTTCACCGGGGGCAACGAGCTGCTCCTGCTGAACTTCACTCCCGACAGCGCCACGCTGACGGTAGGCGACGTGGGTGTCAATCGGCGCGGCGTGGTCCAGGCGGTGAGCCCCACCGCGGCGCTGCGCGGCTGCCTCCAGCTCCAGGACGAGTCGGGCACCGATCACTACTTCTTCGTCGACGACGACGGACGGCTGCGCTTTGGCAGCAGCCTTCCCGGGTCTGGCGACGGGAACCCGGTGGGAAACACCCTCGCGCGGGTCGAGGACGTCGGCGGCAGCTCGCCCTACTCCATCGGCACGGGCGACCTGGGCAAGGTGCTCACCAACGGGATCGCTACCGGCGCCTTGACGATCAACCTGCCAGCGGCGTCCATCGGGACCACGTACACCTTCCTGCGCGTGGTGGCCGAGAACCTGAAGGTCCAGTGCGCCTCCGGCGACACGATCCAGGTCGGGGACGATGTCTCCGGCGGTGCCGGGTACGCAGAGTGCACCGAGAGCACGAAGGGGCAGGTCCTCGGCGTCGTCGGGACGAGCGGGAGCAGCTGGGTCGCGCTCAACTCGAGCGGCACCTGGACGACCGTCTGATGGCGCTCACATCACTCACAATGGGTTGCTTGCTCGTCGCGGGCCTGGGGTGCTCGAAGGGCGACACGACACCGACACCGACACCGACACCGACGTGCTGCGCTTCGTCGACGTCGGGGCGAACGACGCCTTCGCCTGCGCGCTCGACACCGAGGGCCAGGCCCACTGCTGGGGCTACGCCTACGACGAGGACTACACCCCTCCGGAGGTGAGGTTCATGGCCATCGCCGTGGGTGGCGGCCACGCCTGCGGCCTCCAGTCCGACGGCACGCCCGCCTGCTGGGGCCTGGACTATCAGGGCAGCGTGAGCGACACGCCCGACATCGAGCTCACGTCCATCAGCGCCGGACGCCACCACGCCTGTGGGCTCACGCCTGCCGGCGGGTTGGTCTGCTGGGGCGACAACAACCAAAACCTCGTCGCCGGCCATCCGACCGGAACCTACGAGCTGGTGAGCTGCGGTGAGACGGTCTGCTGCGTGCTCGACGCGAGCGGCGCTCCGACCTGCTGGGGGCAACAGAATGGCTCGTCCAGCGACTATGGCCAGGTGACGGACATGCCGGCGGGACCCTTCGTGAATGTCGCCGCCGGCTGGCGCCACGCCTGCGGGATGTCGGCGGACGGCAGCCTCGAGTGCTGGGGGAGGAACGACTACGGCCAGTCAGAACCCCCCGACGCCCGGTTCCAGCAGGTGGCCTTGGCCACCGCGCACTCCTGTGGCGTGACGACAGACGCCGAGCTCCGCTGTTGGGGCTACGACCGCGCTGACGACAGCGACTACGGGCAGGTTACGGACACCCCCACCACTGGCTCATGGCTCGACGTCCATCCAGGGGTATGGTTCGGCTGCGCGCTCGACTCGGAGGGTCAGATCGAGTGCTGGGGTGACAACGGTATGGGCCAGCTCGATCACCCTTGAGCGTCGGCGTTTCCTTGCCGCGCGGACTTGTACGACCGCGCTCCTGCAAGATCGAAGGCCGTGTTGATCCACCGACGCCCGTGGGGTCGGACAGTCCCTGACCGGTGCACGGCGTGCCCGCGCCCGCGCCCGCCATGCCGATGAGGCGTCTCGTGCTCGAGTTCAACCTCAGGATCCTGGTCGAAGAGAGGCCCCCAGCCTGATACGGGGCCTGCGCGTCCTGGCTCCCCCTCGGGCACTGGCTGCGTCTCCAGGCCGAGCGCGGGTCGCCTGAGCGACGGTCGAACCCGAGGGCAACAGCGTGAGTTTTCGAATCGGCATCGATGTCGGCGGCACCTTCACCGACCTCTTCCTGTGGTCGCCCGAGGACGGCGCCGAGACCTTCAAGGTGCTCTCCACCCCGCGGGATCCCTCTCGTGGCGTGCTCGAGGGCATCCGCACCATGGCGGAGTCGAAGGGGCTGAGCACCGAGGAGTTCGTCGGTCGCGCCAGCCAGGTCGTCCACGGCACGACCGTGACCACCAACGCCACCCTCACCCGTGGAGGCGCTCGCACGGGGCTGCTCACCACCCGGGGGGTGCGTGACGCCCTGGAGATGCGGCGCGGCATCCGAGAGCGCCAGTACGACAACCGCACCACCAACGTCGTGCCGCTGGTTCCTCGCAGGCGGCGCCTGGCCGTCGATGGCCGCCTGGACTTCCGCGGCGAGGAGATCGAGGCCGTCTCGCTCGAGCAGGTGAGGGAGGCCGCCGCCACCTTCCGGGACCAGGGCGTGGACGCCATCGCCATCTGCTTCATGCACGCCTACGCCAGCGACGCTCACGAGCGCGCGGTGGCCGAGCTCCTGAGAGAGGAGCTGCCCGATGTGTGGCTCAGCGTGTCCTCGGAGATCCTGCCGACGATCCGCTTCTACGAGCGCGTCTCCACCACCGCCCTGAACGCCTACATCGGCCCGGTCCTGCGGGACTACCTCGAGAACCTCTCGGCCCGCCTCCAGGAGACCGGCTTCGGCGGCGTGCTCTTGATCATGCAGTCCAACGGGGGCGTCGCCCTGCCAGAGGTCGTGCGCTCCCGCCCAGCCACCACCTTGCTGAGCGGCCCTGCCGCCGGCCCCCGAGCCGCCGCCGCGTACGCCTCGGCCCTGGGACACGACGACTGCCTGCTGGTGGACATGGGCGGCACGAGCTTCGACGCCTCGCTGGTGCGCGACGGCGCCGCCTCCCTGAGCAGCGAAGGTCAGATCGACCGCCTGCGCATCGCCCTGCCGATGCTCGAGATCGCCACCATCGGCGCTGGTGGAGGCTCTGTCGGCTGGATCGACGCCGGCGGCCTCATGCGCATGGGCCCGGAGTCTGCCGGAGCCCTGCCAGGACCGGCCTGCTACGGCCGCGGTGGCACGCGCCCCGCCTGCACCGACGCCGACCTCGTGCTCGGCTACCTCGACCCCGCCTGGTTCGCCGGCGGCAAGCTGCCCCTGGACGTGGACAAAGCCCGCGCCGCCATCGCCGAGCACGTGGCCGACCCCCTCGGCCTCGACGTCGAGCAGGCCGCCGCCGGCATGTACGCCGTCATCAACTCGAACATGGCCCACGGCGTGCGCGAGATCACCATCAAGCGCGGCCTCGACCCCCGGGAGTTCCCGATGGTCGTGGCTGGCGGGGCCGGCGCGCTCCACGCCTGCGCCATCGCCGCCGAGCTCGAGATCCCCACCCTCATCGTGCCGCGCACGGCCTCGACGTTGTGCGCCACCGGCATGTTGCTGTCCGACCTGCAGCACGACTTCGTGCGCTCCTGCGTGGGCCCCCTCGAGGGCTTCGAGCCGGGCGTGCTCGCCGGCATGGTCGAGGAGCTCGCCGCAGAAGGAGAGGCCCAGCTCCGGCTCGAAGGCGCCGAGCAGATCGAGCACCAGGTGAGCCTGGACGTGCGCTACCTCAAGCAGTACCACGAGGTCTCCGTCGGCATCGCTCGGCAGGCGCTCGCGGCGGGGGACACTGCGGCGATGGCCGGGGCCTTCCATGCCGCCCACGACCGCCTCTACGGCTACGACCTCGCCGACGCCGGCACGCCGCTGGAGCTCATCAACCTGCGCGTGCGCTGCATCGGTCGCACCCAGCGAATCGACCTGCCTCGGCTGTCACGAGGGGGCCCGGACGCCAGCTCGGCCCTGAAGACCCGCCGCCGAGCCTGGGTGCCCGAGCGCTCTGCCTTCGAGCCAGTGCCGGTCTACGACGGTCACGCCCTGAAGGCAGGCAACGCCCTGGAAGGGCCGGCTCTCATCGAGCGGGTCGACACCACCATCTTCGTCAGCGCCGCCTACGACGCCCGGGTCGATACCCTCGGCAGCGTGGTGCTCACACTCCGGGAGGCGGACCATGCCTGAGCCCGTCATCGACAAGATCCTCGTCGCCATCCTGGGTCGAGCCCTGAAGGCCATCACCGACGAGATGAGCCTGACGATGCAGAAGACGACCCGCTCGCCGATCCTCTGCGAAGCAAAGGACTTCGTGACCGGGCTCTACGACGCCGAAGGCCGCATGCTGGAGCAGACCGAGAACCTGCCCATCCTGAGCTTCTCCCTGTCCCCGGTCTGCCAGTTCATCGCGAAGAAGTTCGCCGGCCGCATCTACCCGGGAGACGTCTTCTTCCACAACGACGTCTTCACGCTGGGCAACCAGAACAACGACGTCGCCTGCTTCAAGCCCATATTCCGCGGCGACACCCTGGTGGGCTGGTCGGCGGCGAAGGGCCACATGGCCGACATCGGCGGCAACGTGCGTGGGGGCTACAACCCCAACGCCACAGAGGTCTGGCAGGAGGCTCTGCGCATCCCCGCGGTGAAGGTCTACGAGCGCGGAGAGCTGCGCGAGGACGTCTGGGACCTCATCTTCGCCAACATCCGCCTGGACATCGTGCAAGAGGACATGCGGGCCGAGATCGGTGCCTGCACGGTCGGCGAGCGACGCCTGATCTCGCTGATCGACAAGTACGGGCTCGAGGTCTTCGAGTCCCACAAGCTGGCGCTGTTCACTGCGGCTCGCAAGATGATGCAGGCCGAGATCCGGAGCATCCCCAACGGCAGCTACCGGGGCGAGGGCAAGGTCTACTTCGACGGCAAGAACCCTGGCTCCGAGTACACGATCCGGGTCGAGGTGCGGGTCGAGGACGAGCGCATCACCTTCGACTACAGCGACACGGACGGCCAGACCAACGGCTTCGTCAACGGCACCTTCACCTCGTCGGCCTCCGCGACGATCCTGACCTTTCTCCAGATGGTGAACCCGGACATCCCCCACAACGACGGCATGGTCCAGCCCATCGAGATGATCATCCCGGAGGGCACCATCCTCAACGCCGCCTACCCGGCCGCGACGACCTTCGGGAACCACCTCTGTCCGCCCAACGCCGACGCCATCATCCGAGCGCTGGCGCCGGTCATCCCCCACCGGGTCACCGCCGGGTGGAACAACCTGCTCTGCTCGCTCTCCACGGGTCACCACCCCCACCGAGACGACGCCTACGTCGACATCCTCTTCATGGGGCTCAAGGGTGGCAGCGGCGCCACCGACGACACCGACGGCTACGACCACATCGGCATGATCGACGCCTCCGGCGGCATCTTGGACCAGGACTACGAGATGTTCGAGCAGATGACGCCCCACCGGCTGCTCGAGCACGAGTACCTGCAGGACTCGGCGGGCCCGGGCCAGTTCCGGGGCGGCCTCGGGGTCAAGACCCGCTACCTCGTGGGCAGCGACGACACCCAGATCGTCACCTTCGGAGACGGGGACGTCGAGCCGGCCTTCGGGCTCTACGGGGGTGGGGAGGGCACGCTGAATTCGATCGAGCTCCACCTGCCCGACGGCAGCCTGCTCGTGCCCACCAGCAAGGATCTGCTGACCGGCATCCCGAAGGACACGCTGTACGTGCAGGAGGCCGGAGGCGGAGGCGGCTACGGGGACCCGCGACTGCGGCCCGCTGCCCGTGTCCACCAGGAGGTGCTCGACGGCATCATCTCGGTGGAGGCTGCCCGCGAGCACTACGGCGTGGTCATCGACCCGGAGTCGCTGTCGCTCGACGACGCCGAGACTCATGAGCTGAGGTCGCGATGAACTTCGAGCTGAGCGAGATCCAGCAGGCCGTCCAGGAGACCTTCGCCGGGTTCTCTGATGCCCGCATCGCCCCCATCGCCGAGGAGCTGGACAAGAAGGCCGACTTCCCCCGGGATCTGATGCGCGAGGTCGGCGAGCTGGGCTACTTCGGCATGCGCTACCCGGAGCCGGATGGCACCGGCATGGACGTGCTGTCCTATGCCCTGGCGACCGAGGAGCTCGCTCGGGGCAGCCTGGCCGTGGCCGCTGCATGCGCGATGCAGTCGCTGATGGGCACCACCTTCGTCCATCGCTTCACCACCGGCGAGCTGCGCGAGCGGCTCGTTCCGGGCTGCGTGGCGGGGGATCTCCTCGGCACCGTCTGCATGACCGAGCCGGACTCGGGCAGCGATCTCTTCTCGATGAAGACCTCGGCCGAGCTGCGAGGCGACACCTGGGTGCTCGACGGTCAGAAGACGTGGATCACCTCGGCCCCGGTCGCTGACCTCTTCACCGTCTTCGCGCGCACTGGGGAGCGCTCGCTGAGCATCTTCCTCGTCGAGAAGGGGGCCCCCGGACTCCAGGTCGGGCGCAGCATCGACAAGATGGGTGTGCGCGCGTCGGTCACCTCAGAGGTCTGCTTCTCCGAGACCCCCGCCACCTGCATGCTCGGAGAGCAGGACAAGGGCACGACCTACCTGCGGGATCTGCTCGCCGAGGTCCGCGTGATGACCGCTGCTCTGGCCCTGGGCTGTGGGCAGGCCGCCTTCGATGCGGCGCGCCGCTATGCCTCCGAGCGCCAGCAGTTCGGGCGCCCAATCAACCGCTTCCAGGCGGTGCAGGCTCACCTCGCGGACATGGCCGTCGACCTCGCGGCCGCTCGCCAGATGGTGCGCTGGGCCGCGTGGCGCAGCGACCAGGGCCTGCAAAACGCCCAGGAGGCCTCCATGGCCAAGCTCTTCGTCTCCGAGGCCGCCCTGCGGGTCTGCGACAAGGCCGCGCGGGTCATGGCCTCCTACGGCTACGCGACGGAATACCCGGTTGAGCGCTACCTGCGGGACATCCGCTTCACCCTCATCGGGGGCGGCACCTCCGAGATCCTTCGGGTCAACATCGCCAAGGGACTGGGAAAATGAGCGAGTCCATCCGCGTCCTCATCGCCAAGCCTGGCCTCGACGGCCACGACGTTGGCGCGAAGGTGCTCTGCCGGGCCCTGATGGACGCCGGCATGGAGGTCACCTACAGCGGTCTCCGCCAGTCCCCCCAGGACATCGCGGCTGCGGCCGCACAGCAGAGGGTGCACGTGCTCGGGCTGTCGGTGCTGTCGGGGGCTCACCTGCCGCTCTGCGAGGGGGTGCGCCAGGAGCTCCAGGCCAGGGGACTGTTGGGCGAGCTGGTCTGGATCGTCGGCGGCAACGTGCCCCGCCGGGACTTCGCGGCGCTGGAGGCGCTGGGTGTCGCAGGGGTCTTCCCGACCGGCTCCGACTTCGAGCAGATAGTGGCCTTCATCCTCGAGGAGGTGGCCTCGTGAGCAAGAAGATCGAGCCCCTGAAGTGGGAGTGCGGCCTGGAGATCCAGCCCATCTACGACGCCTCGGATGTCGAGGACAGCGGCGGCTTCGAGGGTGTCGGCGAACCTGGCGAGTACCCCTTCACCCGCGGCATCCACCGCCACATGTACCGGGCCCGTCCCTGGACCATCCGCCAGTACTCCGGCTTCGGCACCGCCGCAGAGACCCACGAGCGCTTCCTCTACCTGCTCGAGCACGGCAACACGGGCCTCAACGTCGCCTTCGACCTGCCCACCCAGTGCGGGTTGGACTCGGATCACCCCATGGCTCGGGGCGAGGTCGGCCGCGTAGGCATGGCGGTGGACACCCTCGCCGACATGGAAGAGGCCTTCGCCGGCATCGATCTGGACGCGATCACGGTGTCGTTGACCATCAACGGCTCGGCCAGCGCCATCATGGCGATGTACTTCGCGATGGCCCGCAAGCGCGGCTACGACCTCGCCAGGCTGCGCGGCACCGCCCAGAACGACATCCTCAAGGAGTTCATCGGCCGCGGGACCTGGATCTTCCCTGTCGAGGACTCGGTCCGGCTGGTGGTCGACACCATGGAGTTCTGCGCGGACAACGCCCCCAAGTACAGCCCGGTCAGCGTCTGCGGCTACCACATCCGTGAGTCCGGGGCGAACGCCGCCCAGGAGATGGCCTACGGCCTGTCGATCGCTTGCGCCTACCTCCAGCGAGCGCTCGACCGGGGGCTGGACGCGAACCGCTGCGCTGGCGGCCTGACCTTCAACTTCGACATCTTCGGCAACCTCTGGGAGCAGGTGGCGAAGTTCCGCGCGGGTCGTCGCCTCTGGGCCCGGCTCTTGCGCGAGCGCTACGGCGTCACGGATCCGAAGGCCATGCGGCTGCGCATGATCGCTGGCGGTGGCGGCGGTGGCCTGACCATCCAGCAGCCTCACAACAACATCGTCCGCGGCGCCTACTACGCCATGACCAGCGCCCTGTCCGGCACCCAGACCATGGCCCTGTGCAGCTACGACGAGGCCTACACCATCCCCTCCGAACAGGCCGCCCGGCTGTCCCTGCGCACCCAGCAGATCCTGATCAACGAGATCGGCCTCTGCGACACGGTCGATCCCCTCGCTGGATCCTGGTTCGTCGAGACCACCACGAACCAGATGGAGGCGCTGATCCTGCGCCACATCGACGAGCTCGAGGCCGCTGGCGGCATCGTCGCCGGCGTGGCCAGCGGCGAGGTCCAGGCCGCCGTCAACGCCAGCGCCTACCAGCGCGAGCTCCAGTTCGGCACCGGCGAGCTCAAGAAGGTCGGCGTCAACTGCCACCAGGAGGTCGAGGACGAGCCAGAGGTCGAGTTCCACCCCTACCGCGAGGAAGAGGCCGACAAGCAGCGGTCCCGGCTGGCCAAGGTCCGCAGCGAGCGAGACGACGAGGCCGTGGCGCGCAGGCTCGCCGCCGTGGAAGAGGCCGCCTCCTCCGGAGCCAACACCATGCCCGCCATCATCGACGCGGTCGAGGCCTACGCCACCGTGGGCGAGGTCTGCGGAGCGCTCCAGTCGGTCTTCGGCAAGTACCGAGAACCGGTCAGGTTTTGATGAGCGAGCGCCCCGTCGTCCTGAGCCTCGAGCAGGCCCTGTCGATGTCCTACGCCACCCTGCGCATGGTGCACATGGGCTGGCGGGTCATCCGGGTCGAGCCGACCCCGGTCCCAGGACGTCGCTCGATGGGCGACCCCAACCGCTCAATCGGTCGGCCGGTCGCCGGGGCTGACCGCCACAGCTACTTCGTCGCCCCCAACGCCGGGAAGGAGGCCATCGCCATCGACCTCAAGAGCGCAGAGGGCCAGGCTGTGCTGCAGCGGCTGATCACCGAGCTCGGCGTCGACGTCTTCTGCACCAACACGATGCCCTCGCGCCACCAGAAGCTGGGCATCGACTACGCGACCCTGCGCCAGGCGCGCGAGGACCTCGTCTGGTGCTGCATCTCTGCGATGGGGCTCGCGGAGCCCGACACGCCTGGCTACGACCCCGTGCTCCAGGCCCTCTGCGGCTACATGGACCTCACGGGGCCCGCGGACGGGCCGCCGACTCAGTGCGGGCCGCCGCTGATCGACCTGAAGGCCGGGGACGAGGCCTTCACCCAGGTGGCGCTGGCCCTCTGGCAGCGTGAGCGCACCGGCGAGGGGGCCTGCATCGACGTGTCCATGGGCCGGGCGGCCGTGTCCTGGCTCCACACCTTCCTGCCCATGCTCGACATGGACAGCCCGCCCGAGGAGCTGCGTCGCTCGGGCAACGAGCACCGCCAGTTCATCCCGGTGAACGCCTACCCGACCGCTGACGGCCACATCTACATGGCCATCGGCAGCGACGCCCAGTGGGCTCGCCTGGTGGCGGAGCCGCTGTTCTCTTCGCTGGACCAGGGACGCTTCTCCAGCAACGAGGGCCGTCGGGCGGACAAGGCCGAGCTCCACGCCCTCATCGGCGGGCTGACCCGGTCCCACCCCGCCGGGCGCGTCGCCGAGTCCTTGCGCCGGGCGGCGGTCCCCCATGCCCCGATCACTCCGGTGGACCGGGTCATGGACCTGCCCTTCGTCGCTCGGGACGGTCTCCGCACCGTCGCCCCCGACGGCCGCGTCGTGCGCCTTCCTCCAGCCGCGGTCGACACCGAGCACCTCAGCTCGATCTCGGGCAACCTGCCCTTCTGTCCGGCATACGGGGAGCACAGCGACGCGCTCCTCGCAGAGGCCGGCCTCGGGCCCGAAGAGACCGCAGCCCTGCGCAGCTCGGGCGTCGTCGCATGAGGCCTCCGTGACCCCGATCCCCTACCACCGCCCCTCCAGCCTCGAGGGCGCGCTGCGGCTGGTCCAGCGGCTCGGCGGTGCTCGCTACATCGCTGGCGGCACGGATCTGCTCGTGCAGATGAAGGACCACCGCCACGAGCCAGATGCGCTCATCTCCTTGCGCGCGGTCCCCGAGCTCCGGGTCCTGGAGCTGGATCAGGGCGCTCGCATCGGCGCCGCGGTGCCTGTCTCGGAGCTCCTGGAGAGCCCCGAGCTGGTCGGCCGCTGGCCTGCGCTGGCCGATGCCCTCCGAGAGATCGGCTCGGTGCAGATCCAGAACAGCGCCACGCTCGGAGGCAACCTCTGCAACGCCTCCCCAGCCGCGGACTCGACGCCCATCCTGCTGAGCCTGGGAGCGCGGGTGCGGCTGGCCGGACCTGGCGGAAGGCGCACGATGGATCTCGACGCCTTCCTCGTCGGACCAGGTCGGACCGCGCTCACAGAGGGCGAGATCCTCGTCGCCATCGAGCTGGACGAGCCAGGACCTGGCGAGCGCAGCGTCTTTTTCAAGAAGACCCGGGTGGCGATGGACCTGGCCATCGTCAACCTCGGCGCCACCCTTCGGATGGAGGCGGGCGTCATCGCAGAGGTGCGGCTGGCGGCTGGCTCGGTGGGCCCTCGCGCCATGCGCCTTCGGGAGGCGGAGGCCTTGCTGCTCGGCCAGGGTGCGAGCCCAGAGCTCATCGCCCGAGCGGCCGCCGCGGCCCAGGCAGAGGTGAGACCGATCAGCGACGTCAGGGGCAGCGCCGAGTACCGGCGGGCCATCGTGGGCGTCTTCGTGAAGCGAGCTCTGGCCTCGCTCGTTCGGGAGGCCTGATGGAGCTGTCCTTCGAACTCAACGGCTTCGAGGTCGCCTGCACCCTGCGGGGCTCCGAGCTCCTGCTGGACGTGCTGAGGGGACCGCTCCAGGAGCTCGGGACCAAGGAAGGCTGCGGCAAGGGCGAGTGCGGCGCCTGCACCGTGCTGGTTGATGGCCGAGCTGTGAACGCCTGTCTCACCCCCGCCGCCGAGGTGGCCGGCTGCAAGGTCACGACCATCGAGGGGCTCGCCTCTTCCCAGGGGGAGCTCTCGGCCGTGCAGCAGGCCTTCGTGGACAAGGGGGGCATCCAGTGCGGCTTCTGCACGCCGGGCATGATCATGGCGAGCACGGCGCTCTTGGACCGAGAGCCCGAGCCGACAGACCGCCAGATCCGTCGGGCGCTGGTGGGCAACCTCTGCCGCTGCACCGGCTACGCCCAGATCGTCGAGAGCGTGCGGCGAGCCTCTGAGCTTCGAGGTGGGTCATGAGCCTGCTCGGCAAGGACAGCGTTCGCCCCGACGTGGCAGCAAAGGCCACCGGGAAGACCCGCTACATCCACGACCTGTCCCGTCCGGGCATGCTCTATGGGGCTGTCGTCCACAGCGAGCACGCCCACGCGCGCATCCTGAGCATCGACACCTCCGCGGCCGAGCGCATCCCGGGGGTCCGCGCCGTCATCACTGCAGACAACACGCCAGAGGTGCGCATCGGCTTCTTGCGCGACAACTTCGCGCTCAAGGGCGGGAAGGTGCGGCAGTTCCGGGACGAGGTCGCCGCGGTGGCCGCCATCGACCCCGACATCGCCGCCCGAGCCGCCGCCGCCGTCGTCGTCGAGTACGAGCCCCTGCCGGGTGTCTTCGATCCCATCGAGGCCCTGCGCGAGGACGCCCCCCTGGTCCACGAGGTCGACCCCCGCGGCCGGCCCCTGAGCGGCAACCGCCTGCCCCTGACCTTCCGCCACATCTCTGGCGACCTCGACGCTGCGCGGGCGGCCTCGGCGTTCACCGTGTCCGGCGACTTCTCGACCCCGCTCATCCAGCAGAGCTGCATGGGCACCGCGGGCGCCATCGCCGAGTTCGACGACTCCATGAACCTGAGGATCTGGGCGAAGACTCAGATCCCTTTCTTGGCCCAGAAGGACTTCAACTCGGCGCTCGCACAGATGGGGCTCGCCGGCCGCAACGCGCGGGTGACCGTTCCGGCCCTTGGCGGCGGTTTCGGGACCGGGCTCGACACCCACTGCTACGAGTACATCGCCATCCTGCTGGCCTGGAAGACCGGGCGCCCGGTGAAGGTGCTCTACGACCGGGACCAGGAGTTCGCCTACCTCTCGCCTCGGCAGTCGTCTCGGGTGCACATCGAGCAGGGCTGTGACGGGGACGGTCGCCTGACCTTCCGAAAGCTGCACGTCGTGCAGGACAACGGCGCCTACGCCTCCTGGGGCGCGACCTACCCGAGCGTGATGCTGCTGCCGGCCACCTCGCTCTACCGCGTCCCCGCCGTTCACTTCGACTGCGACCTGGTCTACACGAACAACACCTACTGCCAGGCCATGCGTGGCTACGGCAACCCGGAGCTCACCTGGGCGCTCGAGAGCAACCTGGACGAGCTCGCAGAGGCCGCCGGCATCGACGCTGCCGAGCTGCGGCTGTTGAACTGCAACGAGCCTGGCGAGACCACGCCCATGGCCCTGAAGATCACGACCTGCGGCCTGCGGGAGTGTCTCGAGTCGACCAGGCGCCGGCTGGACTGGAAGGACAAGCGCGGTCAGGGCGTGGCCCGTGGAGTGGGCATGGCCTCGCTGATCCACGTCGGCGGCTCGGGGCGCATCTACAAGAGCGACGCCAGCGGCATCATCTTGCGGCTGGACGACTTCGGGAACCTCTACGTCTACTCGGGCGGGGTCGAGATGGGCCAGGGCCTGCACTCCAGCTTGCAGATCGTCGGCTCTGACGCCGTCGGCATCCCGCCGGAGCGCATCTTCATCAACCAGACCGACACGGCCACCTGCCCCTGGGATGTGGGCACCCACGCGAGCCGGGGGGCCTTCACCGCCTGCAACGCCATGCTGATGGCCGCGGACAAGCTGCGCGCCCGGATCTTCGAGGCCGCCGAGCAGCTCTACGCCGGCCAGGTCGAGCGCAACCTGCGCAAGACCGAGCTCACCGAGCCCAGCGACTGGAGGGGAGCCATCGGGCCAGGGGCCTTCGAGCTCCGGGACGGCTTCGTGTTCCTGAAGGACCGCACCGAGCCTTGGCTGCGGGTGGACCTCGGGCGGCTGGTGCGCGCGGCCCACTTCCGGGACGGCGGCGGCGAGATGTTCACGGTCGAGGCCTTCTACGACCCGCCCAGCGAGCTCCCCGACTGGACCCGCGGCATCGGCAACATGTCGGCCTGCTACTCCTACGCCACCCAGGGCGCCGAGGTCGAGGTCGACACCGAGACCGGCGACGTGCGCATCTTGAAGCTGGTGGCGGTCACCGACGTGGGCAAGGTCATCAACCAGCAGACCCTGCGCGGCCAGACCTACGGCGCCCTCGCCCAGGGGGTCGGCTACGCCCTCTACGAGCAGGTGCAGACCCGAGGCGGCCGCATCCTGAACCCCAACTTCACCGACTACAAGATCCCCACCGCGGTGGAGATGGACTTCCCCATCGAGCTCGAGTTCATCGAGACCGACGAGCCCACCGGCCCCTACGGCGTGAAGGGTGTCGGCGAGCCCGGCCTGACCCCCACGGCCCCGGCCATCGCCAACGCCATCTACGACGCCATCGGAGTGCGCATCCGCGACCTGCCGATCACCCCCGAGAAGGTGCTCGCGGCGCTGCGCTCCTCGTAGGGGGCGGTGTCTCCGAGGGGGGCACCCCTTGGAAGCACGTCTTGTTGCACATCTCCGAGGGTTCCGGAGAACCGAGGCCGATACGCAACATCCCGTCGCTCACGGCAAGCGAGCGAGCTCGAGTGACACCAGCAGGTTGGTGGTACCCGTGCATTCTGGTCGAGGGTGCGCGTCAGGGTCGGGGAATCTGCACGCTTGTGTGCCATCTGGTCGAGGGTGCGCGGCAGGGTCCCGGTTTCTGCAGCCGCTCGGGGCTCCGGCGGTGATTCACCGATTCACCGATTCACTACTCCACCCAGAAGCGTCGCAGGCAGCAGGAGTCGCCGTCTGGGAGGGCCTCGAGGGTCTCGCAGCGGAGCTTTGTGCCCAGCTCGCGGTTGACCACGGCGACCGTGGACTGGAACCAGGCGTCGCAGCCGGGGCGATCCTCTTCGAGCACGCCCAGGCGCTTGTGCCAGTCGAACCATGGGCAGGCGGCGTGGCGGACGAAGGCCTCGTCGCCCTCGCCGGGCTCGACCTCGGCGTCCTCGCCCATGCACTTGGACGACCACACGATGCTCTGGGCGATCTGCGCGGACAGGGGCTCCGCCACATCCAGCCTCCGCGCATAGGCGGCGCCGGTGCTCTCGCCGGTGATCTCCCACATGACGTCCGTGACCTTGGCGGGGTCGGCGTCCGGGCAGCAGCGGACCACCGCCTGGCGCCACGCAAAGTGCTGCGCTCGGGTGATCTGGCAGAGGATCCGGAAGCGATGTTGTAGATCGGCCATGGCTCACTCGATAGCACGTCCCATGGCCCCCTCCGAGTTGCCCGAGTTCCGCTTCGCTGACCGCATGCAGAACCTGCGGGCATCTGCCATCCGTGAGCTCTTCGATGAAGGGCGCCGGCGCCCCCACTGCGTGGACCTGTCCATCGGCCAGGCCGACTTCGAGGTGCCGGAGCCCATCAGGGAAGCCAGCATCCGCGGGATCCGCGAAGGCTGCGGGCGCTACAGCTCCTCTCAGGGCTACCCGGAGCTCGTCGAGGCCACCCACCGCCACCTCGTGGAGCACTTCGACCTCCCCGAGGGCGATCGGGTGATGCTCACCAGCGGCGCCAGCGGCGCTCTCACCCTGGCGCTGCTGGCGCTGACGGGCCCCGGAGACGAGGTCCTCATGCCGGACCCCTTCTTCGTCATCTACCGAAACCTGGCCCACATCACCGGCGCGACGCCCACCTTCTACGACCTCTACCCGGACTTCAGGCTGCACCCGGAGCGCATCGAGGCGGCCATCACCGATCGCACCCGCGTCCTGATCCTGAACTCCCCGGCCAACCCCACCGGTGTCTGTTTTCGGGACGACGAGGTCGCCGCGGTGGCCGAGATCTGCAGAGAGCGAGGCATCGTCGTGGTCAGCGACGAGCTCTACGGACTCTTCCTCTACGAGGGCGAGCACGCCGGCATCAAGCGCCACATGGGAGCCCACGCTCTTCTGGTCGGAGGCGTGTCCAAGACCTACGGCATGGCGGGCTGGCGCCTGGGCTGGGTGGCCGGCGACCCAGCGCTCATCGAGAAGCTGCTCGTGCTTCAGCAGTTCACCTTCACCTGCGCTTCGACCCCCGCTCAGCACGGAGCGCTGCAGGCCTTCGGCGTGGACATGAGCCACCAGGTGGAGCGCTATCGCCGCAAGCGAGACCTGCTCTACGAAGGCCTGATCGACGCCGGCTGCCGCGTCTCGAAGCCCACGGGTTCCTTCTACATCTTTCCAGAGGTCCCCTTCGGCGACGATCTCTCCTTCACGAGGGCCGCCCTCGAGCGGGATCTGCTGGTCGTCCCCGGGCGTGCCTTCTCCCAGCACACGACCCACTTCCGCCTGAGCTTCGCCGCGAAGGACGAAGACCTTCGACGCGCACTGGAGATCCTCGGCCGCCTGACGCGCTGACGTAAGCTCCGCCTTCGCCGCCCGTTTCGAACGGGGGCGGACGCGTCGTGGCACCCAGTCTCCAGGATCACCGACATGCTCCTTCTCGTTGCTCTCTCCTGCCAGAACAGGGTCGAGCCCGACAGCCCGATCGTCACGCCCGAGCCGGTGCCGCAGATCGACTTCCACCCCGCGGCAGAGGATCTCGTCGGCCTGGAGATGCGGCTGTCCGAGGCGGAACGCCCGACGGCTCCGCGAGCCATGGAGAGCGGCCCCGAACCAGAGGTGGAGGCCCTCACAGCTGCCGAGGTCGAGGCCCTGCTGGCCCGCGCCGAGCGGCTCGAAGAGCCAGAGGGCGATCGGCGCGCCTTCGCTCGACGAGAGGAGACGGTCCCTCCTCCGCGCACGGGCGCCACCGAGCTGTTGGGCTGGCCGCCACCGCCCACGGACCTCGAAGCCGTCGAGGTCGATCCCGGCCCGGTGAAGGTGGTTCGAACCTCGCCAGAGGGTGACGTGGGCCTGGCGCCGTCGATGAGCGTCACCTTCAACCAGCCGATGGTGGCCGTGACCACCCAGGACGAAGCCGCCCAGACCATCCCCGTGACGCTGAGCCCCGAGCCGGACGGCCAGTGGCGCTGGCTGGGTACGCGCACCATCGTCTTCGATCCCGATCCTCGCTTCCCGATGGCCACGGACTACGAGGTCACCATTCCGGAGACCGGAGACTCCTTCAGCTTCTCCACGCCCCCGGTGAGCGTCACCGAGTGGTACCCCCAGCAGTACTCCCAGGTGGGCCTCACCCCCGTCCTCCTGGTCGCCTTCGATCAGCGGGTGGACGACGGCGTGCTTTCGCACCTCACCCTCGAGGGTGACGGCGCCGTCGTGCCCCTGCGAAAGGCCAGACAAGAGGAGATCGCAGCAGATCCCTACCTGGAGAACCGCCAGTTCGAGGAGGGCCGAGCCTTCCTCCTGCGCCCGATGACGCCGCTGAAGGCAGCCACCGACTACAGCTGGGTCCTGGACAAGGGGGCCCCCTCGGCGGAGGGGCCGCGCACCACCACCGAGCGCCAGGTCAGCGGCTTCCGCACCTATGACCCGCTGAAGCTCGAGAGCCAGGACTGCAGCGAGGGACCCAAGCACTGCTCCCCCGACTCCCCCTTCTGGCTGTACTTCAACAATGAGCTCGATCAGCCGCTGGACCCTTCCATGGTCAGCGTCGAGCCCGCCATCGAGCACATGCAGGTCACGGCCAGCTGGAGCACCCTGACCATCTACGGTGAGACGGTCTCGGACACGACCTACACCGTGACGGTCGAGGCGGGGCTCCCGGACGCCTTCGGCCAGAGGCTGGCCAAGGAGCAGACCCGCAAGTTCAAGGTCGGCCCCGCATGGCCGAAGCTCCAGGGCCCGAACACCGCCGTGCTCGCGCTGGACCCCGCGGCGCCGCCCGCGTTCTCTGTCTGGAGCACGAACTACGAGAGGCTCCGCGTGCGCGTCACCAGGGTCGAGGTCTCCGACTACGAGGCGGTGAGCGACTGGATGCGGGACGTCGTCTACGACGGCTACCTCCGCGGCATGCCCCCGGGGGAGAAGGTCTTCGACGGCAGCGTCGAGGTAGAGGACTACGTCGAGAACGAACTCGTCGAGACCTCCATCGACCTGGGCCCCTACCTCGAGGGCGGCAAGGGCCACCTCTTCGTGTGGGTCGAGCCGACCGTGCGCGAGGAGTACCCCACTCGGGTCATGGCATGGGTCCAGGCGACCGACATCGGCCTGACCGCCTTCGCCGACCAGCCGTCTGTGATGGGCTGGGCCACGGACCTCGGCAGCGGCGAGCCCCTCGCCGGTGTGAAGCTGAGCCTCCTCGGCGGCGACTCCAGCGGCGAGACCGACGCCGACGGAGTGGCGGTGCTGAAGGGCTACGACAGCTCGACTGGCCCCCACGCCCTGGTCGCCGAGCTCGGCGACGACGTGGCCCTGTTGCCCGAGTACCCCCACTGGTGGAACGAGTACGGCGGCTGGACCCACAGCGGACCGATCGACAGCCTGGTCTGGTACGTCATCGACGACCGCAAGATGTATCGGCCCGGCGAGACCGTCTACGTCAAGGGCTGGGTGCGCCCCTTCGTCATCGAGCCTGGCAGCGCCTTGCAGTCCTTCGCAGGAGCACCCGAGGAGGTGACCTGGGTCGCGCGGGATGCCTACGGCAACGAGATGAGCAAGGGCAAGACCGACCTCAGCGAGCACGGTGGCTTCGACCTCGAGCTGGAGCTGCCCGACACCCCCGCGCTGGGCTACGCGAGCCTGGAGCTGAACTCCAGCCGAGGCAGTCACTACCACTCCTTCCAGGTGCAGGAGTTCCGCCGCCCCGAGTTCGAGGTCACGACCAGCCTGGACCCCCAGAGCTACGTGCTGGGCGAGAGCGCCGTGGTCTCGGTCAACGCCGCCTACTACTCCGGCGGCGCGCTCCCGGACGCACCGGTCACCTGGACGGTCTCTGCCAGCGAGGGCAGCTTCCAGCCCCAGGGTTGGAGCGACTGGCGCTTCGGGAGCTGGACTCCCTGGTGGAGCTGGTACCACTGGGGCGGGAGCTGGGGGCAGTCCAGCGTGGAGTCCCTCGAGGGGAGCACGGACGCCGCGGGCAACCACTACCTGCAGATCGACTTCCTCGCGGTGAACCCGGCTCGTCCGATGACCGTCAGCGCACAGGCCACGGTCGTGGACGTCAACCGCCAGCGCTGGAGCCGCCAGGAGACCTTCCTGGTCCACCCCTCCAGCCTCTATGTCGGAGTGAAGCCCGACAAGCCCTTCTATGAGAAGGACGAGCCCATCCGGGCAGAGGTCATCGTCGTCGACATCGACGGTGAGCCGGTCGCCGCCGAGGCGACCCTGACGCTGTCCCGCCTGAGGTGGGGCAATCTCGACGGAGCCTGGGCCGAGATCGAGGAGGACCCGGTCGACTGCACCCTCGAGCTGAAGGACAAGGCGGACACCTGCGTCTTCGAGCCGGAGCAGGGTGGAAACCACCGCATCAGCGCGACGGTCGTGGACGAGGAGGGGAGGCCGAACACAACCAGCTTCACCGTGTGGATCACCGGTGGTGAGCAGGCCCCCGACCGGTCCGTCGCCATGGAAGAGGTGACCCTGGTCCCGAACGCCGAGATCTACGCCCCTGGCGACGTGGCCGAGGTCCTCGTGCTCTCGCCCTTCGCCCCCGCACATGGGCTGTTGACCCTGCGGCGGGATGGCCTGGTCGAGACCCGGGCCTTCTCCATGGACTCTGCCTCGAAGGTGCTGGAGGTCCCGATCACAGAGGCCTCTGTGCCGAACATCGTGGTCGAGGTCGACCTCGTCGGCTCGCGGGAACGAACCGACGACGAGGGCAACCCCATGCCCGACCGGTCGAACCGGGTCGCCTATGCCAGCGGCATGCTGGACTTGAAGGTGCCGCCGCTTTCCCGCGCTCTGTCCGTCGAGCCGGTCCCCGCCGAGACCCACCTCGGCCCAGGGGGGTCGACCACCGTGACCGTCCAGGTCAACGACAGCGAAGGCAAGCCCGTTGAAGGCGCCGAGGTCGCCCTGATCGCCGTGGACGAGGCAGTGCTCGCGCTGAGCGCCTACCAGCTGCCCGATCCCCTCGAGATCTTCTACATGAGCCGCGCGGCGGGAGTGGCCGAGACCCACCTCCGCGGACTGGTCGTGTTGGGTGATCCGAACGCCGTGGTCGCCCAACCGACCGGGAGCGCCGGAGAGAGCGACGACTTCGACATGCTCGATGGGATCGGGTACGCCATGGAGGAGGAGGAGATCAGGACGAGCTCGAAGATCGCCTCGCCACCGATGGAACCCATGTCGGCGGCCAAGCCCGAGAAGAAGTCGCGAAGCAAGGACAAGGCCTCGGGCCACAGCCAGGCCTCGCCCATCACCGTGCGAGAGGACTTCAGCGCGATCGCGCTGTTCGCCCCGCGGGAGCAGACCGAAGCCGACGGAACGGCCACCCTCACCCTGGAGCTGCCCGACAGCCTCACCCGCTACCGCATCATGGCGGTGGCTGCCGACGACATCTCCTTCGGCCACGGAGAGGCCACTGTCGTGGCACGCAAGCCGCTGATGCTGCGGCCCTCGCCCCCGCGCTTCCTCAACTTCGGCGACCACGTCGAGCTGCCGCTGGTCGTCCAGAACCAGACGGACGAGGACATGGTGGTGGAGCTCGCCGTGGAGACCACGAACATCGTGATCTCGGCCGACAACCGCGGACGCCGCTTCACGGTGCCTGCAAACGACCGTCGCGAGGTCCGCCTTCCCCTCGACGCAGACGCCGCGGGCACCGCTCGCTTCCAGGTGGTCGCACAGAGCGGTGGGATGAGCGACGCCGCGCGCTTCACCCTCCCGGTCTGGACCCCAGCGACCAGCGAGGCCTTCGCCACCTACGGCGAGATCGACGAGGGGGCCATCCTTCAGCCGGTGGCACGTCCGGATGACGTCTGGGAGCAGTTCGGCGGGCTGGAGATCACGACCTCGAGCACCGCTCTGTCGGCGCTCACCGACGCTGTGATCTACCTGGCCAACTACCCCTACGACTGCAGCGAGCAGATCGGCTCGAGGGTCATGGCGGTGGCAGCCCTGCGCGATGTCCTCGAGGCCTTCGAGGCAGAAGAGCTGCCCTCGCAGGCGGAGCTGGAGTCGGCCGTGAGCCGGGACCTCCAGCGTCTGGAGAAGCGTCAGAAGGGCAACGGCGGCTGGTCCTTCTGGTCCGACATGTCAGACGAGCCCTACCTGACCGTGCACGTCACCCACAGCCTGGTGAGGGCGAAGGAGGCCGGGTACCCGGTCAGCGACAGCACCCTCGATGCGGCGATGGGCTACCTCCGCAAGATCGAGAGCCACATCCCGCACTACTACAGCGAGCGCGCCAGGCGGAACATCATCGCCTACAGCGTCTATGTCCGGCACCTCGATGGCGACGACGACGCAGGCCGCGCCAGGAAGCTGGCGAAGGTCCCGCTGTCCGAGCTCAGCCTGGAGGCCCAGGCCTGGATCCTCCCGACGCTAGAGGCCAAGGGCCAGACCGAGTCCGTCGCGCTCATCATCCGCAACCTGGAGAACAAGGTCTCCGAGACCGCTGGGGCGGCCCACTTCGTCACCTCCTACGGCGACACCAACGACTACGTGCTCCTGCACTCCAGCCGCCGCACCGACGCGGTGGTGCTGGAGTCCCTCATCGAGGTGCGACCCGAGCACGATCTGGTGCCGAAGGTGGTTCGCAGCCTGCTCGGGCACCGCGTAGCCGGGCGCTGGTCCACCACGCAGGAGAACTCCTTCGTGCTCTTGGCGATGAACCGCTACTTCCGCACCTACGAGTCCACCGAGCCGGACTTCGTGGCTCGGGCCTGGCTGGGCGAGGACTACGCCGGATCACGCCAGTTCGAGGGCTACAGCCCCGATCGAGCGCGGATCGACATCCCCATGTCCGAGCTCCGCGACGACGACCTCGTCCTGCAGAAGGACGGCGAGGGGCGGCTCTACTACCGCATCGGCATGCGCTACGCGCCAAAGGACCTCGACCTCGAGCCCGCTGACCGTGGCTTCGTCGTGACCCGGGTGTACGAGCCCATCGACGACGAGGGTGACGTGACCCTGGACGACGACGGTGTCTGGCACATCGCCGCTGGTGCGCGTGTGAGGGTCCGGGTGAGCATGGTCAGCGAGGGCCGACGGACCTACGTGGCCTTGGTGGATCCGCTCCCTGCAGGCCTCGAGGCTCAGAACCCGGAGCTGGCCGTGACCGGCACGCTGCCAGAGGACCCCAGCGCCGAGAGCGGCAACTGGTGGTGGTGGGGCACCTGGTACCAGCACCAGAACCTTCGGGACGAGCGGGCCGAGGCCTTCACGACGCTCTTGTACGCCGGGGTCTACGACTACAGCTACGTGGCCGTCGCCACCACGCCGGGCGAGTTCGTCGTGCCTCCCGCGAAGGCGGAGGAGATGTACCACCCGGAGACCTTCGGCCGCAGCGGGACCGACAGGGTGGTTGTGGACTGAAGGGGGTGACAACGCCCGCAGAATGCGCCTCTCAGGCGCTATACTGCTCTCTTCCTTGGAGGGAGCATGCCCGGTTTCTTGTTGTCCTTGTTGGTCGTTGGCTGCGGCTGGACCCCACCCGCTGACGACAGCGAGGCGAGCCCGGACTCCGAGCCCGACTCCGAGCAGGGCGGCGACGACTCCGAGTCGGGTCCCATCGAAGCCACCGTGGAGGGAACGGTGTCGGTGGTGGTCACCCGCACGGGCGCCGACGGCACCAGGGAGAGCGTGGAGTGGGCGGACTCGACCTGCGGGGACGAGTACCCCTTCGGCTGGATCTTCGTCACCGCCTACGAAGAGGACGAGAGCCCTGATGGCAAGCACCACCTGGCCGAGCAGGTCATCCGCGAGCCCACCACCGGCGAGAACGACTTCTCCCTCGCGCTCTCCATGGAGCACGCGGGGCCGGTGCAGGTCTACGCGGTCGTGGACTACTGGGGAGACCGGGTCATCGGGACCGACGACTACGTGGGGGCATACCCTCAGACCATCGAGGTCGTAGCGGACGGCGAGCACGAGGGCGCCGACATCACGATCTTCGTACCGGAGTGCTACACGCCCGGGGGCTGCCCCGGCGACGTCATGACCATCTCGGGGGACGTGATCATCACCGCCAGCTACGCCGGGGGCGAGGCGATGGCGATGCTGCGCGACCAGGAAGGGCTGGGCCCCTACCACGAGGTCTGGATCGATCCCGTCTCCACCGGCGGGGGCGCAGAGGCGGCTTACACGCTGTCCAGCTGCGTGGACTGGGGCCCGATGGCGCTCATCGCCGCGTGGGACAGCAACGGCAACGAGATGGCCGACCCCCTCGACAGGTGGGGGGCCTACGTCTCCGAGCCTGACGTGGACGGCAACCCCATCACCGTCGGTGATGCGGATCTCACGGGCATGGACATCCAGGTCCCGCTGGGCGACGAGTCCGGCATCAACATCGTGCCCTTCGTCAGCTGGAGTGGCGAGGTGAGCGTCTACGACGGTGTCTTCGACGACCTCCCCACCGGCTCCGAGGTCTACGTCATGGCCCTGAAGTACCGGCCCAGCGGTGACGTGGCGATCTCTACCCTGGAGGACAACTCCTACGACGTGCAGACCTTCTCCTGGGCGGATCTCAGCGGTCAGTCCTCGGTGAGCTACAGCCTGCGGGTGCCAGGGAACAGCATCGCGTACCTGTGGGCCTACGCCGACGAGGACGGCGACGGCGTCGTCAACGAGTCGGAGGAGCACGTCTCCAGCGGTGGCACCCACCAGGACGGCAAGCTCCCGACGGGCACGACCAGCACCGCCAACCTGAACGTCGTGCTGGCCGTACCCGCGGACTGAGCTCAGGGAGTGAGCCAGATCTCCATGCCGTAGCGCGTGCCGTCTCCCGGCTCCGCTCCCACCACGTCGAGGCCGTAGCGCTTCAGGGAGCGCGTGACGACGAGGGCCGCCTCGGCTGGGCAGTCGATGACCTCGATGGCGGCTGGTCGGGAGCGTGAGTCGACCTCCAGCTCCAGCGTGCAGCGCACCCCCGAGCGATCCGTCGCCAGGAGCTCATCGCGCAGCATCCCGCGGAGCTGGGGTTCCCTCGGCCAGCCCGGCATGGCCACCGGAGCGACGAAGACGTCGACCTCGGGGGAGATGGTCTCGACGACCCCGACCTGCGAGGCGTAGACGAAGTGCAGGTCCATGCGCCCGGTGGTCGCCCGGTCCTCGACGATCGGCGGGTGGAAGCCCCAGCGCCAGGCGGCCTCTGCCGCAGAGGACCGCAGCTCCACAGGGCAGTCGATGGGCTCCGCATCCAGGATGCTGCCGTAGGGGTCCACGAGCACGCTGACGATGCAGTCGTGGGGGCCCGGGTCCGCCGCCAGCAACACCTCCGCCGCCGCATCTGGGACGGGGGTGACTCGGTGGTAGGGCAGGACGAGGGGGGCGAGGGCCATGAGGGTAGACATCGGTGCTCCTTTTGCAGACAGGAGCGACCGCGCCCACAGATGTCACCGACCGAAGCCCTCCAGCTCCGCGGCCAGCGCCGGCCAGTGACCGCTCAGGACCCGGTCAGCCATCGGGTAGAGGATCTGCTCCTCCTTCATGTTGTGCTGCTGGATGAGCATCAGCAGCGTGTCGCCGAGGTTCAGCACCGCTTCGGTGTCCCCCTGGGCGGCCGCCTCCTTCATGCCCCCGAGCAGGCCGCGCATCTGCTCGTGCTCCATGCGCATCACCGCTGTCGGTCCCCCCCCCCACCATGCCCGTGGCCTGCTCGAAGGCCGGGAACATCACCTCCTCCTCCATGGCGAGGTGCCGGAGCATCGTCCCGCTGAAGGCCTCGAAGGTGCTGGCCACGTCTGCGTCCTCTGCCGACTCGACCGCCACCCAGAGCGCGTCGCAGCGCTCGTGGTCCCGCTTGAAGTAGTCGAACAGATCAGCCATGGGATCTCCGCGTCGAAGGATGTTATCAACTGATAACAAGAGGAGCGCGACCTGGCCCGTCTTCCCCACGCAGAGCGGCGAGAGCAGATCGTCCTCGCAGCCCTGGAGCTCCTGGCGGACGTCCCCGTCGAGGAGCTCACGACCCGGCTGATCGCGAAGCGGGTGGGCATCTCGCAGCCCGGTCTCTTCCGCCACTTCCGGAGCAGGGACGCCATCCTCCTGGCGGTCGTCGAGCACCTCCGCACAGCCCTGGCCACCTCCGCCGCGGAGCTCCTCGAGGGCTGCGGGCTGGAGCGGGTGCTCGTCCTCGCCCAGGCCCTCTGCCGGCAGGTCGAGGACACGCCGGGCCTGCTCCGCCTGCTTCTCTACGCAATGCACCGCCCCGATGAGCGCTACCACGCCGGCGTCTCAGCCATGGTCGCCAGCCAACTCGCGCTCGTCGGTGAGCTCGTGCGAGAGGCACAGGCGGCTGGCGACGTGCCCCCGACCGTCGATCCCCGAGCGGCGGGCCGGGCCTTCGTGGCGCTGGTACAGGGCAGCCTGCTGCAGTGGCAGATGGGGGGCCGCTCCGAGCCTCCGGACCTGGACCCGGCGATCGCGCTCTGGCTCGCCGGGGTTCGAGCCGGGCAGCCCGAGGGCGCTGACTCTGGGCGGGGGGGCTCGGACCCGAAGCGGCCGCTGGTGGCCCTGGACGTTCGGCCCATCCTGGCCGCGGGCAGGGACCCGCTGGAGGCCATCCTTCGAGCGCTCGGGACGCTCGATCCGGACGGGCTCCTGCGGCTCACCGCCCCCTTCGAGCCCAGGCCCTTGTTGGTGCTGCTGGGCGGCCGTGGCTACCAGCTGCGCTGCGAGGGCCAGGGGAGACGGTGGGAGGTGGAGATCCGCGGGCCGGAAGCGCCCGAGATCCTGGACCTCCGGGACCTCGAGGCGCCCGAGCCGATGGAGCGGGTCCTCGAGCTGTCGGCTGGGCTCGCGCCGGGTGAGGCGCTGCTCGCGCGGGTGCCTCGCATGCCGGTCGTGCTCATTCCCCACCTTCGGGAACGCGGTCTGGCCTTCGCCGTGCACGTCGAGGCTGACGACGGCGCCCTGTTGCACCTACGCAGGCCCGCGTGAACACCCGGGGTCTGTCCCTCGACCAGGCGCCGCCGATCACGGTGCCGGCGGGGTTCTTCGCCCTCGTCCCTGCTGGCTTCGCCGCGGCTGGGATCGTGCTCCTCGCCCTGGGAGAGGCCGCTCTCGCTACCGGCTGGTCGACCCAGACCCTCGGACTGGCCCATCTCGGCACCCTCGGAGTGCTGGGTGCGGCCATGCTCGGGGCCCTCTACCAGATGATCCCTGTGGTGGCTGGCGCTCCGGTCCCACGGGCGCGGCTCGCTCACGTGGTCCAGATCTCCTGGGCCCTTGGTGTCGCGGCCCTGGTCTTCGGTCTCATGGGCTCGCCGCTGGCGACCCGGGTCGGCATGGGGCTCTTGGGGGCGGCGCTGGCGCTGTTCGTCCCGCCGGTGGGCCTGGCACTCCTCCGAGCGCCGGGGACCGGCCCGACCGTCCAGGGCATGCGCGTGGCGCTGTTGGCCCTGCTCGGCGTGGCCGGGCTGGGACTCGTGATGGCCGCCGGACACGCGGGCCTCGGCTGGGTGGGAGAGCGCCCGGTCACCTTGCGCATCCACGTCGCCCTCGGGCTCCTGGGCTGGGTCGGCGGCCTGCTCACCGCCGTGTCCTGGCAGGTGGTGCCGATGTTCTACCTCGCCGAGCCGGTCCCGAAGCTCGGCCAGCGCCTGGTGCTCGCTGGGGTGATCGCTGGGGTCCTGGCTCCGTGGGTTGGCCTCTGGAGCGGCTCCGTGCACCACGTCGCCCTGGGCGCTGCTCCGGCGGCCCTCGCCGTCTTCGTCCTTCACCCGGTCCTGGCTCTGCGCTCGATCCATCGGCGTCGCCGTCGCCGCTCGGACGCCAGCCTGAGAGCCTGGCAGGGTGGGCTCGTCGTGGCCTTGGTCTGCGCGGCCTTGTGCTGGCCCGCCCACGCCCTGGCGGATCCTCGCTGGGCCCTGCTGCTGGGCTGGCTCTCAATCGCCGGCTGGGGCGGTCTCATCGTGCACGGCATGCTCTCGCGGGTCGTGCCTTTCCTGGTCTGGTTCCACCGCTTCTCGGCGCTGGCAGGGCTGGCTCCGGTGCCCTCGATGAAGGACCTCCTGCCGGACCGCCGGGTGCTGATCGGACTGGCCCTCCACGCGGGTGCAGTCGTGGTCGGGGCCGCGGCGATCGGGACCGGGAGCGGCCTGCTCGCTCGCGTCGCCGGCGGCCTGCTGGTCCTGACGGGAGCGTGGATCGGGCTGTGGCTGATCGCGGTGCTGTCCCGTCGGCCCGCGGACTGACCCCGCGAGGAGGCTCAGCCCCGTCGATCCAGCCATGCGGCGAGGTCGTCGCTGCCTCCGATGTGCGGCACCTGGTTCAGGAGCTTCCGTCGCCGCAGGTCCAGACGAAGGTGCTCGTGTAGGTCTCGTCGGCTCGGACCTCTGCGATGACCACGAAGGCGCGCGGTCGCTGATCTCAGAGGAAGGCGAAGGCCCTCCGCAGCGCCTCCTTCGCGTCCTGGTCCACGAGCCTCCCGTGGGCCAGGACGATGCGATCGAAGGGCCAGGCCAGGACTCGGTCGATCGCTGCGCGCATGACCGCGGGGTCCTCGATGGTCCACTTCCAGTCCGTGGGCGGGGTCGGCCGACCAGCCATTCCGCCCAGGCCGAGCATCGTGCGCAACGCCAGCGAGGTCTCCGGCGCGTGGCCGAGGTTCTCCAGCAGATCGCACAACAACAGGGTCTTGGAGGTCTGGTGGAAGAGCGCCACCTCGACGTGCATCGCGTGGCCGTGGGCAACCGCGACGTCGAGCTCTCCGCGGTCCCAGGTGGCCTGCTCGGGTTCGCTCAGGGTCCCGGTCCAGGCGATGTCCGGGCGGCGCTCGGCCAGCTTCGGCGCGGCCCACACCTCGGCCTCCGGGAAGGCCTCTGTCCACTCGGCCACGTAGAGGTGATGGAGCATGTTCGGGGCCAGGATCCAGCGAACCGTGCCGAGCTCCTCGACCGCTTCTCGGAGCGAGTCCGACAGGCCGATCGGCGAGTAGACGAAGAGGTCGTCCCCCATGCGGACCAGGGCCATGCGGGCGCCGAAGGGCAGGCCCATGAACTGCAGCGGCTCCTGGGCCACCCACAGCTCTAGGCTGTGCTGGAGCAGGCCGGTGGTGCGGTCATAGGGCGAAAAGGGTGAGTCCTCCGCCTGACACCCGGGGCACGGCGGAGGCGGTCGGGTCGCGCTGACCGCGGCCGCGAGAACGAGCTGGGCTCCGGTGATGAAGGCAACGAATGCCGCCAGGAGTCCCAGGCCGAGGGCGTACCAGCCCCCCAGCATCACCGCGCCCACCACCGACCCGATCGTCGCGGCGAGCCCAAGGGTCAAGAAGGGCAGCCAGGCGCCCATCGTCGAGTCCAGCCTGGGGGCGCCGAACCAGCTGCGAGCAGACCGGAGCGCCCCGGCGAAGGCTGCGCTCTCGTACTCCGACAGGTCTGGACCGACCCGGTTGTCTGCAGCTGGCGCGGCTCCTCGGTGATCGACGTCGGGCATGCCTTCCTCCGGGCAATCTGTAGTCGTTTAGGTCCTGAGGCCACGAAGGAGGACCGGAATCGGGTACTTATTCGGTTTCGTAGCGATGCAGGGCCCGGATGTGGGCACCTTGTGGGCAGGAGGTATCGATGAGGTACGAAGACATCATCCTGGTGCTCAAGGGAGTGCTCAAGTCCCGCGGGTGGACATACTCACGGCTCGCCGAGGAGCTCGGCATGTCCGAGTCCGGGGTCAAGAAGGTCTTCCGGGGTCCTGACGGCTCCTTCGACCGCGTGGTCCGGATCTGCGAGGTGCTCGGACTCGATCTCGAGGACGTGCTGGCGCTGGTGGACGCCAGCCCACCTTGGAGACTGACCGAGGCGCAAGAGGCCCTGTTCGTGGGCGAGCCCAGGTGCTGGTGGTTCCTGAGGGTGCTCGCAAAGGAGCGCTGGGATCCGGCCGCGGTGATGCGCAGGCACCCCTTGTCCGAGGAGCAGGTCGAGACCTGGCTGGTGAAGCTCGAGAGGCGCGAGGTCATCCGCCGCACGCCCGGAGGCAGGGTCCAGCCCCTGGCCGCCTCGGGGAGGTCCTGGCAGACCGGTCCGGCCATGGGTGATGCGGTGGTCGCCCCCCTTCAGGACGCCCTGCTCGAGCACGCCCGCGACCGGATCCGCCGCAAGGATGAGCACGACCTGCCCGGTGCCACCGAGTGTGGCTTCGGCCAGATGGACCTGGCGCCGGAGACCGTGCGGGAGTTCAAGCAGGCTCTGCGCGACGTGGTCTCCCAGTTCGCTCAGCGCTCTCGCCGCGAGGAGGTGGCCAGAGGCCGGGACGCCCTGGTCCCCGTGGGCGTGCTCACGGTGATGGCGCCCTTTTCCCTCTCAGAGACAGTAGCCAGCGAGCTCGACGTAGGCGCGACCTGAGAGATCGCCGCTCACCACCGAGGCCCCCTCCCAGTAGGTGTTCATGACGTTGTCCACCTCCTGGTCGGCCAGCTCGGGGGTGACGGTCAGATCCTTGCCGAGGACCTCGAGCCTCCATCCCTGTGGGTAGGTGCAGTCCGTGGCTGGGCTGGTCCACTCGCCGAGGGCCTCTACCTGGAAGTCCTCTGGCCCCAGCTCGGTGGTGTTGCAGCCAGAGTCCGTGAAGGACCCGCCGACCAGGGTGTCCGAGCCCCGCGTGAGGAAGAGCATCACCTCGCTGCCATCGTCGAGCTGCAGCGCGAACCAGTCCCAGCCCGACGTGGAGATGTCCCCGAGGTCCCCCCACTGGTGGTCCATCCAGGCCAGCCCCTCCACGGCGCGGCTCTCTTCCCCCACCAGCAGCGTGCCGGTCGTGTCGATGCGCTCGCGGCTGTAGTACCAGGTGTAGCCGCCGACTTCGTAGTCGTGGTAGCCGTCGCCGTGCTGGAAGACGGGGGGCTTCGAAGCGCTCAGCTCGAGGTCCAGGGTGTAGCCATCGATCTCGCCGTGGAGGGTCTCCTGGCCGTCGCTGCCGGTGGCGGTCTGCTGCTCCGAGACGAGGTCGAAGCCATCGGTGGTGCTCTCCTGGCCCTCCATGACGAAGTTCACGTCGTAGGTGAAGGTGCCCGCCGAGATGTCCGCCACGGCCACGTGCGCGCTGGTGGCGGTGTAGGTGCCCATCTGCATGAGGAAGAAGGTCTCCTCGATGCCGTACCAGCGGCCCTCTTCGTCCTGGACGTGGGCGGTCCAGTACCACCACTCGACGTCCTCGCCGTGAGGGGCCTCGTCCGCGGGCAGGCTGACCTCGCCCGTGGGCTGCAGGTCGCAGTTGTCCGGGATCGAGGCGACAGAGTCGTCGGTCGCCGGGTCCGAGTCCGGGGTCGCGCTCGGTGTACAGGCCAGGAGGATGGTCAGCATTGTCCGCCGATAACCGCAGCGGCCGCTCGCCGGGCCTGGAGCGTCTGGGAGACGCTGCACTCGACGGGTCCCTCCGCACAGCGGCTGGACATCGTGCTCGTCGGCGACGGCTACACGGAGGATCAGCAAGAGGACTGGAAGCTCGACGCGGAGGAGCTGGCGGCGGCGCTGTTGTCCGAGGAGCCTCGCTGGGCTCCTTCTATGTCGAGGCCTTCAGCCTCAACGCCATCGCCGAAGCCAAGCTGCCGAAGAGCCTCTACACCGGTGGTGACGCGGTCCTGACCAGCGGCTCGATCGACAACGGCGGCGTCGAGTCCGGCGGGCACGTGTCCATCAGCTCGGGCTACGTCGGCGGGGACATCGACAGCGGCAGCTCCCTCGAGGGCACCTACGGCACGGTGGACGGCGACGTCGCCCTCGTCGGCGTCGACAACTCGATGCTCTCGATCATCGGCAGCCTGTCCGAGGGCGCGGCCTTCGAGCCCACCTTGGATCTCGAGGACCTGGGCGTTCACTTCGAGCTCGTCTCGGCCACTGCTGCCGCCCTGGCGCCCACGGCGTCTTCGAACATCGTCTACGGCGAGATCCAGATCGAGCTCTCCTCGGGGGAAAACGTCGTCGAGCTCTCCGGTGACGACCTTCGGGACTCCTGGGGCCTTCACATCGACGGCCCGGCCGACGCCGAGCTGATCATCAACGTCGCCGATACGTACGTGGAGTCCGACTCGCTGGTCTGGACCTATTCCGGCGGCACCTCGGCGAAGACGACGCTCTTGAACCTCCACGCCGCAGAGACCCTCGAGCTCTCGGGCGGCAACCACCACGTCTCCATCCTGGCCCCCTTTGCCGACACCACCTTCACCCCTGGCCTGGTCACCGGCGCGCTCGTCGTCGGCAGTCTCCTGGGCGGGGGACAGGTGAACACGGAGCCCTACGAGGGCGGCGCGGACTGCGGCAAGGGTCCCGGCTCGGGCCCCCTGTAGGCCCTCAGCGTGTGCGGATCACCAGGCTGCTGAGGCCGATCGCGGCGAGCTCCACGCTGGGGCTGGAGATGCGGGTCTCCACCACCGCGACCCGGCGTCCGGCCTGGAGTACGCGGCTTCGGCCCACCAGCGGCTCCTTCTCCACGGAGCGCAAGAGGTTGATCTTGTACTCCTGGGTCAGGGGCAGCTGGCTCAGCGACGCCTAGGCGCTCAGGGCCGCGTAGTAGCTGGAGGCGTCGAGCAAGGCCGCGTAGACGCCGCCATGCAGCCTGCCCATGGCCTGGTCCAGATCCTCGAACCAGGGGATCTCGACCTCGACGAGACCCGGCTCGAGGACGCGGAGTTCGGCGCGGAGGTAGCGGTGGAAGGGGCAGGCCTGGAAGGTCTGCTGGAGGACGTCGTCCGTGTTCATCACAGTCCCTGGGCGTGGAGGCGCCGGGTCTCGTCGGTGTAGAAGGCGAGGTGGTCGAAGGCGTCGGTGGCCTCGTCCTCGAAGATGCCGGCCAAATCAGCGTGATCCGCGTTCAGCTCTCCCAGGAAGGTGCCCCAGGTCGCCGAGTCGATGGGCACCATGCCGTCGCTGTCCTGGCCGTCGAGCCAGAGGATCAGCCAGGTGGGAGCTAGGAGGGGATCGACGATCTCTCCGTCGCGAGCTTGCTGGCAGTCGAACTCGAGGGCGCCGCAGGTCCCGCCGGCCCAGGACCACAGCGGGATCTCGGGGTCGTCGGGCACGGTCTCGTTGAATTCGGCCATCGCCTCGGTCGTGAGCCCTTCCATGGCCTCGACGAGGCTGTTGTCGTCGCCCTCGAGGCCGAACAAGGCCGCAAAGACCTCTGCCCCGACGTCCACCCAGGCGGCATCGACCGTGCCGTCCTCGACCACGCCGTAGATCAAGTCCGCGGTGCGGGTTCCCTGGTGTGGGGAGCCGACCGTGGTGATCGAGGCGACGAGATCGGCGCGACCGAGGCCGCCGACGAGGTAGCGAGCGTCCAGCCCGCCCTGTGAGTGGCCGAGCAGGTTGAACTTGCGGCCGACTCCCTCTGCTCGGAGCAGCTCGAGGTGCACTTCCCACTCTGGAGCGCGCTGGGCGGCGGTGGCGAAGGGCGTGACTGGAGGTGCCTGGATCTCGAAGCCGAGCTCTTCCAGGGTCTCCTCGACCCGGAAGAAGTAGGGCACGCCGCCGAAGGCGTCCGAGCCGCCCATGCCGTGCATGAGGACCACGGGGTAGCGCGTGTACTCGGCCTCGCAGCCCTCCAGGCAGGTGACGCTCAGCCAGTAGGTGTCCGTGGCGTCGACGTGGACGAGGACCTCGCCGCTGCGCTGCAGGACGACGGGGTTGGACAGGGACCCGCCGGCGAGATCCTCGATGCGGAGCTCGGCGTCGGACTCGATGAGCAGCGTGCTGTCCCGGGCCCCCGCGGTGGCGTGGAAGGGGGCGGTGCAGGGCTCCGGGCTGGCCGTGAGCTCGCTCCCCTGCGGGACGAAGGCGCCCTCGACCACGCTGACCGCATTGCAGCCGGGCAGTGCCAGCAGGGGGAGCACCGCGTCGGGGGCCCACTGTGTGTTCGTACAGGACAACAGCAGGATCACCGGGCCTCCTGGACGAAGGGCTCGACCAGCGCCTTGAAGAGCGCCAGGGCTTCGGTCGCCGCCTGCTCGTCACCGTGGAGCAGGTGGTGAAAGGCCAGCCCGTCGAGCTGGGCCAGGACCATGCGGATGCCGGGTCGGGCGGGCACGCTGCTCGACAGGCCGAAGAGCCGGCTCAGGGTGTCTTCGGCGCGCTCTTCGAGGCGAAGGCTGACCTCCTGGAGCCGGGCCCGGAGCTCCGGATCCGAGCGGGCGGCGATGACCAACTCCATCCAGGCGACGCTGGTGGGGCCTGCGTAGATCGCCCAGAGACGACGAAAGGCCTCGTCGACCCGCTGGCTCGGGGGGACCTCTTCATCGAGCCGCCTCAGCTCCGCGTGGCGGAGCTCGAAGAGGTGCTCGACAGCCGCCGTGAAGAGCTCTGCCTTGGTCGCGTAGTGGTGGAGCAGGGCTCCCCTCGAGACCCGGGCCCGCCTGCAGATCTCGGCGTTGGTGGCCCCCCGGTGACCGCTGTGCACGAGGGTCTCCACGGTCGCCTTCAACAGGGCCGACCGTGTGGTCGCGCTGCGCTCTGCCTGGGTGCGGCGGGGGAGGGTCATAAAAGAAACCGGCTGGCCGGCATGTTTTATGACAGAGGTCGAAGAAGGTCAAGGGCTCAGCCCATGTACTTGGCGGTCATCAACCAGACGGTGGCGATCGCTGCCAGGAAGGAGGGGAAGCCCAGGGCCATCCAGATCCGGCGGTCGCGGTGAAAGGCCGCTGGCAGCTCCGTCCCGGCGGACAGCGCCTCTTCTGCGAGGCGGCGCATGCGGAGTTGGAGGAATGCCGCGGGCAGCCAGGTCAGCCCGGCGATGGCGAAGAGGACGATGCCGAGGCTGACCCAGGGCATCCCGTAGGTCCAGGGTCCGATCTCCACCAGGGCGATGCCGGTCAGCGGAAGCAGGACGCCCGAGGGCACGGTGAAGATCCAGTCGGCCCGGACGATCTCGCGCTGGCACCAGACGACGACGGCGACGTCACCGGAGCGGTCCGCGCGGAACTTGTACCAGGCCGAGCCCGCCCCGGTGCCGAGGAAGACCACGACAGAGAGGACGTGCAGGGACTTCAGCGCGAGGTAGAGCAACGACTCGCCAGGACGAGGGTCCCCACCAGGATGGGGATGTTCTTGGTCAGCGGCCCGAAGGGATGGAGCCAGACAGAGGGATCCTGCCAGGTCACCATCAAGGGGAGGAGGACCAGGGCGGCTGCCTGGAGGAGGAGCAGGAGCTTCAGCGCCCGGCCCCTCAGCAGCAGCACGCCGAGGCCGGAGGCGATCTGTGCCAGGCCCATCGCGACCAGGAAGTGGCTGGGTTCCACGGGCAGACCGACCGCAGGGGCGGCGGCGGCCACCATCTCCAGCTCCAGGGGCTGCTGGAAGAGGATCTTCGGGAAGAGCCCCTCTGTCAGCCAGATGACGGCGACGCCGATCCGGAGCAGCCAGTGGGCGCGGGGGCTCCAGCCCTCCTGCCACAGGAACCAGGCGCAGCCGACCACCGCGAGCAGGGGCAGGTTCTTGGTGAGCACTCCGAAGGGGTGGACCAGGAGCCACGGGTCGAGCACCCCCAGGATGACGGTGAACGCGACGACCATCGCCACCTGGAGTCCGGCCAGCCAGGTGTGCATGCGGCCGATGAGGAGCCGCAGCCCGAGCAGCAGCTCGGCGAAGCAGACCGGGTACATCAGCCAGCCCGGCAGGGACAAGGGCTCCAGCCAGCTCTCGCCGATGTCGCGGTAGGTGGGATGGAGCACCAACAGCGCCGTGGCCAGCCAGACGCAGGCGACAGAGGCGGCGAGGACGCGCTCGTGGGGCTGTTCGGGTAGCCGCGCGGTGTCCTCGCGCCGACTCCAGTACCAGCGCGCCCAGAGAGGCCTGACCTCTGGGGGCGCGACGAGCTCCTCGAGCCACCTGGACAACAGGCCCTCGGCCTCTGCGAAGGCTGCCTCCGTCTCCGGTGGCTCGGCCAGCCAGCGCGCCTCGACCTCGTCTCGCTCGGCTAGGAAGGCGAGGTCCCCAGGGTCTCGGAGTGCTGCCCGGTGGAGGCGCTCGTGTCGCCACCACAAGCTCTGGCCGTCGTCTGTTTCGGTGGCGTCGGGGCCGGTGTCGACCGGACAGAGGACCTCGACGGGCTTGAACAGGCCGAGGCAGGGGGAGGAGGTCCCGGTCGCCCAGTGGCGGATGCCTTCGGGGCTCAACTCGGCCACCCAGGAGGCGGTCGTCACCGAGTTGGCGACGATGCCGCCGCCGTGCATGCAGGGGGCATGCAGGGTGCCGTTGAAGCAGGAGTACCGGGGACGTGATCCCTGCTCTCCGTGGTCCCTGAGCAGGGCCATCATGTCCCCGGCGGTGCGTGCCTCGGAGGCCAGCGTCTCTGTCCGGTGCCGTCGAGTCCGGCAGTCGCTGGCCCAGGTCTCCAGCTTCTTGGAGTGCTGCTCCGCGAAGCCCTCGATGGTCAGCCCGTTGGAGATGCTCCGGGCGCCCTCGACTCGCTCGACGGCGGTCTTTCGGCCTGCTGTCTCCAGGACGAAGGCGCCGGTCGGGTCCGCGACGAGGAAGCTGTTGTGGTAGGTGAAGCCGGCGTGCTCCAGCCCGCAGCGTCCCCCCTGCCCGTGGCGCTCCAGCAGGCTCACGATGACCTCGACGGCCTGCTGTGCGCTGGCCGCTCGCTCCAGGGCCAAACGCAGCAGGTCCATGCCCAGAAGCCCGGTCTTCTCCATGGGTTGGGTGGTCCAGACCGCCTCGTTTCCGATCACGACGCCGTGCTCGTTGGCTCCGATCTCGGCCCCCCAGATCCAGAAGGGCCGACTCAGCAGGACGGCGTTGGTCTGCTCGACCTGGGGGATCTCTATGTGTGTGCAGGCCAAGACAGCCCCCGGCTCGTGGGAGCGTCGCGGGTGCCACTGCAGCAGCTGGGCCTCGTTTGCGTCCCGGTCCGAGTTCTTCGCGAAGAGCACCCGGTCCGAGAGGACGACGACGGCGGTGTCACACATGGCGGCTCATCGAGTCCCGGTCCGGAAAGAGCAGCTCGAGCATGTCTGGCGATAACCGCGCAACTACCCTGGAGGTGTTGCTCCTGCTCGCCCCCACGCCACCCTCCTGGCCCGAGCTTGTGAGACCACCCACCGGGAGATAGCGGTCCGCCGATGGAGAGCGTGAACGAGGCCATCGCCAGCGGCCTGCTGCCCGGGCGGCTCTGGCTCTACGCCAACTTCGACTGCAACCTCGCCTGCGGCTACTGCCTGACGGGCTCCTCGCCCTCCGCGGCTCCCCGGCGGCTCGGCAGGGAGGTCATGCTGGAGCTCGCCCGGCAGGCCAGGGAGCTCGGCTTCGAGGCCCTCGGTGTCACCGGCGGCGAGCCCTTCCTCATCGACGGCATGCCCGCGCTGTTGTCCGAGCTCTCCGAGCTGCTCCCGCTGGTTGTCCTGAGCAACGGCAGCCTGCTGGTCGGCGCGGTCCTCGACGAGCTCGAGGTGCTGAGGGGACGCCCTGTGAGGCTGCAGCTCTCCATCGACTCCGCGGTGCCCGCCGAGAACGACCGCCTCAGAGGTCCCGGGGCCTTTCGAGCCACGGTCGAAGCCATCGAGGGGCTGCGGTCTCGCGGGCTCGCGGTGCGCGTCGCGACCACCTCTTCGTCGATCGGCGAGCAGGACCTCGAGTGCCTCCGCGCCCTGCTGTCCGAGCTCGGAGTCCCCCCAGACGAGCACGTCGTCCGGCCAGTGGTCCGCCGGGGTCGCGCGCGAGATCACCAGGCTGGGCTCGAGGTCACCCGCGGCGAGGTCCCACCCGAGCTCACCATCACCGCGGACGGTGCCTTCTGGGGGCCCTTTGGTCCGACCGTGAGCGGCGGGCAGCTGGCCACGGATCTGCTGGTCACGCCGACCATCCTGCCCCTGTCGGTGCCAGCGGAGGCGCTCTTGGAGCTGGTCCAGGGGCGGCTTCCGGGGGAGGACGCCCGCAAGGGGATCCGCTGAGCGTGAGCTGTCGCCCGGGTCGGGCGGCCTACTCGAAGCTGGCACCCACCTGGGCGATGCCTGCGAGGTGCCGCTGGACCGGCACCAGCTCCTCTCCGATGATCCCGTAGAAGTCGTCGTAGTGGGTGACGCGGAAGTCCAGCGCCAGGTGCGGAGTGAGGCGCTCTCCATGGTGGGTCAGGACCAGGCCACTGGTGCTCGTCCACTGCTCACCCAGGCGCCGATCCCGGGTGATGTAGTCGCGGTTCACCGTGTAGACGGAGCGGTAGAAGCTGACAGAGGACTGCCAGTAGAAGCGCTCGTGCACCTCCAGGATGACGTCCCTGCCCAGGTCCGCCGAGACGCCGAGCTCGCCCGTGTTGGCGCGCATGGCCCAGGAGTCCAGGTAGCCGACGTAGACGGCGTGCAGGAACATGCGCTCGGTCAGGGCCTGGCGACCCTCCAGGGTCAGGGCATAGCGCAGGCGCGTGTCGGGGTGGCGCTCGTGGACCCACTGGGCGTGGCGGCGGGTCCACAGTGTCTCGTCGGCCGGGAAGATCGGGACGTCGAGGTAGGGGCTGTCGAGCTCTCCGGCGAGGCGCTGGAAGGTGAAGCCGCCCAGCACCACGGTCGAGGGGCTCAGGAGCTGGGAGGCGCTGAGATCGATCTGGTCGATCCCCTTGCGGTCCCAGAGCTCCGAGGGCTCCTCGACCTCGCCCTGGCGGTACTCGGCGTGGCCGTAGCTCAGCCCGAGGGTGAGGTTCTCCTGGAAGAGATCCAGCTCTCCGCCGAGGCTGCCCGTGATGCTGCGCGTGTCGCTCTCCGTGGCGCCGTAGATGCCCGCGTTCAGGCGCGAGGACTCGCCCTCCCAGCCCCCGTCCAGGTCCAGCTCGTACCGGTTCTCGCGGAAGCCGGGCGTCGCCCCGCTGATCGCGTCGATGGTCGCCCCGCTGATCGCGTCCATCTCCCCACCGACTCCGCCGCTCCACGGTCCGCTCACCAGGTCCACCCCCGCGGAGGGGGCGATCACCCGGAGATCGTCGTCGTTGACGTAGACGCCTAGGCCTACCTGCTCCGTCAGCTCGACCTGCTGCCGGGTGGCGCAGGAGAGACACAGCAGCAGGATCGCGTACCCGCCCCGGATACTCAGAGCCCCTCCTCGATCCAGTCGCGCAGGGCGCGGTAGTCGGGGTCGTCGACCGAGTCGAAGACCACCTCGTCCTCTGCGTGGCGGATTCCCCCCAGCTCGGGATCCAGGCACTTGAGCAACAGGAAGCTCGTGTCCGCGTCGACCTCGTCAGCCAGCCGCATCCGCATCCCGTCGTAGTTCCAGGCCAGCTCGGCCTCGGTCAGGCGGTCCTCGAGGGGAGTCCCGGTCACGGCCGCCTCGCCCCGGAGGTAGTCCTCTGCGAAGAGGGTCAGGCGGCGATCGTAGGTGCCGTGGCAGCCCAGCGAAGCGCAGCTCTCGGACACGATGGGCTGCACCGAAACGACGTAGGTGTCGAAGCCAGGCTCCGGGTAGGGGCGATAGGAGTTGTCGAGCTCGCAGCCCGACACGAACACTGTCGCGGCTCCCAGGAGCAGGCTGCAGTGGCGCTGGCGGCCCATCCACATCGGCCCACTCTAACGTCACCGGGGTTACCCTGGATTTGTCGACAGGCAGGCCGTGTGAGCTCCAGATGATGACGTCTTGGCGATTGTCTCCGTTGTTCGTCGTGATGCTCGGTCTCGGCTGTTGGGAACCCGAAGGGGCACACGTCAGCGAGTTCAACGGGGGCTGCGTCACCTCCGAGTGCCACGATGCCGTCGAGCAGATCCACTACGGCGGGCCTGCCCTGACCTGCGTCGATTGCCACCTGGGTGACGCCACGAGCCTGGACAAGGAGGAGGCCCACGTCACGGTGGACATCTCCTTCAACCCCTCCACCCCGGGCGAGACCTACCTCGATCGACCATCGCTCCAGGAGCTGGACGAGCTGCCGCTCGATGTCATCCAGTTCTTGAACCCCTCTGACTACCGGGTCGCCGCGACCAGCTGTGGCGAGGGCCCGCTGGGCGGAGCGAGCTGCCACGGTCCGATCGTCGAGAGCAGCCTGTTGATGACCCGCGCGACCCTCGCCGGACAGCTCGCAGGCGGGGCCTTCCTGGTGGGCCTCCAGGACAAGGACGCCCACTACGGCTCGGTCCAGCGCCAGGACGACTACGTGCCAGCGGAGCTGCCGGAGGGCTACATCAGCGAGGTCGAGCTCTGGCCGGAGAGCCCCGCAGATGACGCGGATCCGCTGGCAGCCGCCTTCCATCCTGTGGTCGAGCAGCTCTGCTTGAGCTGTCATCTCGGCCAGGACGGTCACCGCCAGCCGGGGCTCTACTACTCCTCCGGCTGCAACGCCTGCCACCTCCCGACCAGCGACTCCTCTCGCGCCGAGACCGCCGACGAGACCCAGGATCTGGAGGAGCTCGGCCACGTCCAGACCCACCGCTTCACCAACCGCGTCCCCGACAGCCAGTGCGCCCGCTGTCACATCTCGCACCTGGGGCGCTCGCTGCTCGCCCAGGGCGTGCGGGAGCGCTCCGAGCCAGATGGGGACGAGGCCCTTGGCGGGCCCAACCGTGGGGTCGAGGACCCGGAGCACATGCTGCCCTGGTCAGAGGACAACTACGTGCCCTTCCAGGGGCTGTCCGAGATCTACGGCAAGCCCTACCCCTACTTCATCGAGGACGAGGACGACACCAACGAGGTCGACGAGACCCCTCCGGACGTGCACACGGCGGCTGGGCTCGGCTGCATCGACTGCCACAACATCCGCGAGTCCCACGGCAGCGACGCCATGCCGGGCCGGATGGACCTGGAGCTCGACGTCCGCTGCCAGAGCTGCCATGGCCGCCCGGGAGACGAGGGACCCCTGCGCTCGGAGAGCGAGCTGGCCTTCACGATCTCCGAGACGACGCCTGGTGACTTTGGGACCAACACCCAGGTCTTCGAGACCAGGGACGACGGCTCGGTGCTCCAGCTGGGCCGCTTCACCGGCGCGCTCCACCCGGTCACGCAGATCACCGAGCGTACCGACGCCGAGGACGACGACTACAACCCCCGGACCCGAGCAGGCTGCGAGCTTCACGCTGGCTCCGCCGAGCGCCGGGCCGAGCTGAAGGCAGAGGCCAACGCCCTCGCCGCCAGCGATCCAGAGGCCGAGGCCTTCCCGGGTCTCCCTCCAGGCTTCACCTTCACGATCCCGGAAGAGGAGAGCGCCGGCCGCGTCGAGTGCTTCACCTGCCACAACGCCTGGACGGTGAACTGCTATGGATGCCACATGGTGCGCGATGACCGGGAGAGCTACGTCAGCCCGCTCTCCGGCGAGACGCGGCAGGGCAAGGCCTCGACCTACGGCATGAGCGTCGTCGCGGACTCGCTGTCCATGGGCATCAACGGGCGAGGCAAGATCTCGCCGATGGTCGGGACGGCGATCTTCTTCACCCACATCGACGACGCTGGTGACCGGGTCATCGACGCTGCGCCTGTGACCGACGGCGACGGGGTCACGGGCGAGGGCAACGTGCACAACCCGGTCCACCACCACACCATTCGCCAGGAGCCCCGGGACTGCGACGGCTGTCACCCGGCGGTCGACGACACCCACGAGGACTCGGTCGTCCTGACGGCCACGGGGCTTGGTTCTGGCCGTTACACTTTCGAAGACGGTGAGGGCAACATCCACCAGCTCGACCGCCTGGTCGCGGTGGACACGGACGGCGACGGCGAAGAGGATGATCCGACCCTTGGCGACCTGCCCACCCTCGTCTACGAGGCCTGGCCCGTGGTGAGCACGACCCACATCGACGAATCCCAGACTCCCGGACCCCTGGACGCCGAGGCCATCAACCTCGTCCTCGGCAGCCCGGTGGTGCCGCAGCGCGCAGAGGAGACCGAATGAACCTGATCCTGCTCCTTGGGGGTCTCTGCAACCCCAACCCCGACGACAGCCGGGATTCCCAGCCCGCCGATCCGGAGTACCTCGACGACGAGCCCGCTGGGGCTCCGACGGGCGCGGCGGAGGGTCGCCTGAGCTGTGTCGGCAGCAACCGTCAGGACGACCCGTCAGGATCCAGCGTCGAGCTCACCGGCTACGTGCGGACCCTCGCCGATCCCACGGCCTCTGACCTGCCCCCGGCCGCCGAGGTCCAGGTCTTCGACGCTGGCGGGACCGAGATCGGAACGGGGTTTGCCGACGCCGGAAAGTCCGGCCGGGTCGCGGTCACCGTGCCCGTGACCAGCGATGGCTTCCGGGGCCACGCCCGCGTCTCCTACGACGGCTACCTGGACACCACCCTGTGGGTGAGCCGCCGGGTCACCGCGGCCTCCGTGAACGGGTGGGCCTGGCTCGTCACGCCCGAGGAGCAGGAGACCTGGGCCAGCGCCCTGTCCCTGACCGTCGAGCCTGGGACCGGGCTGTTGGTCGGCTCCGTGCACGACTGCGACTCATTCGGTGTCTCCAACGCCATCGTGAGGATCGACGGCTCCACCGACGGCGTCTACTACACCGAAGGCTGGGAGCCCGTGGACAGCCGCACCTACACGGGCAGCTCGGGCCGCTTCGTGGTGCCGAACCTGCCCGCGGGGATCGTCACGGTGGACACCTTCGGCCGCCTGGAGTCCGGTGGCCGGCTCCAGCTGCTGTCGCGGACAGAGGTAGAGGTCGAGTCCGACATCGTCGTCGGCGTCTCCCTGGAGCCGATCGAGCACTACTGATCCGGGACGAAACGGATGGCAAGAGTCGTGGTCTCGCTGCTTGCCCTGGCCCTGTTGGGCGGGCTGTCGCTGTGGCTCTACGTCCTGGGCCCCGACGCTCTGGCCGGACCGGCGACGCAGGTGCTCCCGCTCCTGAGCCTGCCGCTGTTCGCCCTCTACCTGCTGTCGGCCCTGCTCGTCTGGCGCCGCCCGCGGGGCATGCTCGTTCCGGTCCTGGCGCTGGCCGTGGTCTTCCGCGTCGTCTCCGTCGGGGAGCCGCCTCTGCTCTCGAGCGACTGCCACCGCTACGCCTGGGATGGCCTCGTCCAGCGAGCCGGACACAGCCCCTACGCCTTCCCGCCACAGGATCCGGCGCTGGAGTCGCTCCGCGACGAGCTCATCCACCCGCGCATCAATCGCCCCTCGGCTCGGACGATCTACCCGCCGGGAGCGCAGCTCCTCTACAGGTTCATCCCCTACGACATCGACCTGCTCCGGCTGGTGATGGTGCTGTTCGACTTGCTGACCATGGGGCTGATCGCGCTCTTGCTGCGGCGGTTGGGCAAGGAACCGGCCAAGGTCGTGCTCTACGCCTGGTCACCCCTGGTGGTCCTCGAGGTAGGCAACGGCGGTCACATGGAGGCGGCGATGCTGCCGCTTCTGGTCGGGGCGGTGCTGGCGCTCCACGCGAGCCGACATCGCCTCGTCGGCTTGCTGCTCGGCCAGGCGGTGGCGATGAAGCTCTACCCGGCGCTGGCGCTCGCGGCGCTCGCGCGGGGCAAGCCCTGGCGGGTGCTGGGTTGTTGTGCCCTCGTCGTGGTGGGGCTCTACGGGCTCTATGGCTACGAGGCCGGGCTCGACGTCCTGGGCTTCTTGCCGGACTACGTGCGCACGGCAGAGGACCACAACGTCGGCCTGCGGCGCCTGTTGGAGTCGGCCCTGAGCCCCGTGTTCGAGCGGCCCCGCACCCCCGCTTTCCTGCTCTGTCTCGCAGTGCTCGGTTTCGCGACCGTGTGGATCCGCCGGCGGGGCGGCCCGGTGGTCCACCAGCTGGGCGCCCTCGTCGGTGTCTACCTCCTCACGCTGCCCACCGCCTTCCACCCCTGGTACGCCCTGTGGTGGCTGCCCTGGATCTGTTTCCGCCCCCGCGCGAGTGCCCTCTGGTTGAGCGCCACGCTACCTCTCAGCTACCTGAAGTACGCGAGCCCCGACGGGGTGATGCCAACCTGGGTCCCGCTCATCGAGTTCATCCCGGCGGGGCTCTTCTTCCTCGCAGAGGAGCGCCCGTGGAGACGCTGATCACCGCCGCGCTGGTGCTCTACGCCTTCCTGCTCGCGTTGATGCTGGTCTATGGGACCAACACGCTGCTGCTGGTCCTCGCGGACGCTGTCCACCGGCGCCGCCGAGCCCCTGCGCCCCCCCTGCCCGAGGAGCTCCCCTTCGTGACGGTCCAGCTCCCCGTCTACGATGAGGAGAACGTCATCGAGCGTCTGCTCGAGGCCGCCGGGGCCTTGCGCTGGCCGAGGGACCGGCTCGAGATCCAGCTCCTCGACGACTCCACCGACGGCACCACCGCCATCGCCGTCGAGGTCCTCGCGCGGTTGCGCCAGCGGGGCCTCCAGGTCGCGCACCTGCGCCGTGAGCGCCGCGTGGACTTCAAGGCCGGGGCGCTGCAGGAGAGCCTCGCCAGTTGCCGTGGGGACTTCCTGGCGCTCTTCGACGCGGACTTCGTGCCGCCACCCGAGTTCCTGGAGCAGGCGATGGGCTACTTCTCGGACCCCGAGATCGCCGCCATCCAGGGTCGCTGGACCCACCTCAACAGGGGCTGGTCTCGCCTGACAGAGGCCCAGGCCCTGGGCATCGACGGGCACTTCGGCGTCGAGCAGGGGGCTCGGATGGGCGCCGGCTGGTTCCTCAACTTCAACGGCAGCGCGGGGATCTGGCGCAAGGAGGCCATTCTCGACGCGGGCGGCTGGTCCGGCGACACCCTGACAGAGGACCTCGATCTCTCCTACCGGGTCCAGCTCCAGGGCTGGCGCATCGCCTACGACCCCGACATCGTCTGTCCCGCCGAGCTGCCCACTCAGCTGGGCGCCTTCAAGGTCCAGCAGCGGCGCTGGGCCACCGGCAGCATGCAGACCGCGCGGAAGCTGCTCCCGGCGATCTGGCGATCCGGGGACAAGTCCCTCGTCGCTCGGATCCAGGCGACGCTTCACCTCACCCACTACGCGATCCACCCCCTCATCGTGCTGAGCGCGCTGCTCTCGATTCCATGCCTGCTGTTGCCCGGCATGGCCTCTGGGGCCCGCAGCCCGTGGACCCTCGCCGTGCCCTTCGCCCTGGCGATGACCGGACCGGTGCTGCTGCACGTCTACTCCCAGTGGGTCCTGCATCGCCGCCTGCTCAGGCCGCGTGAGCTCGGCATGATGACGCTCCTGGGTGTGGGCATCGCCGTGAGCAACTCGATCGCGGTCCTCGCCGCGTGGGTGGGTCCGCGGGGAGACTTCGTCCGCACCCCGAAGCTGGGAGTCGTGGGCTCGGAAGACCGCCCCAGGCGGCGCTACCGGCTCTCTGGCGATGGCCGCGTCCAGCACCTCGAGCTGATGCTGTTCGCGTATTGCCTGCTGGCCTTCGGAGCGCTGGTCTACGCCGGCGTCTACGAGATCGCGCCCTTCCTGCTGCTCGACGCCGTGGGCCTCTGCTGGGTGATCTGCCGGAGCCGCGAGGAGCTGGCCGCGTGAAGGTCGTCGTCGTCATCCCGGCCCTGGAGGAGGAGGCCACCATCGGCGAGGTCGTCCGGGCGATCCGGGCGCAGGGCCTCGACGAGGTCGTCGTCGTGGACGGGGGCTCCCGTGACCGCACGGCGGAGCGGGCCGAGGAAGCCGGCGGGCGGGTCGTGGTGGAGGAGGCCAGGGGCTACGGGGCGGCCTGCATGGCGGGGGTGGAGGAGGCGAGGCGGCTCGGGGCCGAAGCGGTCGCCTTCATCGACGGGGCCGGCGCAGAGGACCCCGCGGATCTGCCTGGCTTGCTGGCTCCCTTGCGCGAGGGGCGCGCGGAGCTGGTCCTCGGCTCGCGGGTCCTCGGGGTGCGCGAGGAGGGAGCGTTGCGCCGCCGGCAGCGCGCCGGGAACTGGCTGGCGACGTCGCTGATCACCCTGCGCTTCGGCCACCGGTACAGCGACCTGGGCTCGCTCAGGGCCATCCGCCTGGAGGCCCTCGAGCGCCTCCGGATGCGAGAGCGACTGCACGGCTGGCCGGTCGAGATGCAGGTCGCCGCTTTGCGAGAGGGCCTGCGCGTCGAGGAGCTGCCGATCCGCTACCGCCGGAGACGTGGGGGCAGCTCCAAGGTCTCCAGCTCGCTGCGGGGCTCCCTCCGAGCGGGGGCCGCCATCCTTCGAGTCGTGTTGTCTTGATCGCTGTTGCCGTCATCAGCAAGCTGCCGCGCCTCGGTCACAGCAAGACCCGCCTCGCTCGCGTGCTGGGCCAGGAGGCTGCCCTGGCGCTCCACCGGGCCTTCCTTCGCGACGAGCTGGAGCAGCTCCGTGCCCCCGGGCGCTGGCGGCTCCACCTGGTCCACGACGCTGGCTCGATGGAGTACGCGGGAGTCCAGGGCCTCGTCCCGGGAGCATCCGGGCTCGCCGAGGAGCTCCTGGCGGCCTTCCAGATCCTGCTTCGAGAGCACGAGCGCGTCGTGATCGTCAGCGGCGACGTCCCCCAGCTCACACAGGACCGCGTCGCGGAAGCGCTGGCAGCGCTCGATGACAACGACCTCGTCCTCGGGCCGGGTCCTGACGGTGGCTACTACCTCGTCGGCCTGAAGGCCCCCCACGACGTCTTCACCCCGATCGAGATGGGTCGGAGCACCGTGGTCGCGGCCACCTGCGCGCTGGCGCGTGAGCTGGAGTTGACGACAGCGCTGATGAGCTCCCTGGTCGACATCGACGAGGCCCAGGACCTGCTCGCCCTGGAGGGGCTCTCCGATGGGGTCGCGAGGCACACCCGAGAGGTGGTCCGGGACCTCGGGCGCGGCGTCATCGCCCCGCGGCTCCCCACCGAGCTGCAGATCGAGCTCACCAGCCGCTGCAACCTGGCCTGCTCGGCCTGCCTTCGGAGCCACGAGGAGTTGGCCCCAGACGCGGACCTCGACCTGGCTGGGGTGTTGGCCATCATCGATCCCCTCCCGGATCTCCAGCGCCTGTCCTTGCAGCTCAACGGTGAGTCGATGCTCGCACCAGGGCTCTTCGACGTCCTCTCAGAGGCCTCCTCTCGGGGCATCACGACCGTGCTCAACACAAACGGCACGCTGCTGACCGCCGAGCGGAGGGCGCGCTTGTTGAGCTGCGGCCTGGACGAGCTGCGGGTCTCGCTGGACGGAGCCCGAGCCTCGACCGTCGCTCGCATGGCTGGCGCGGACATCCTCGAGCGCGTGGTCGAGGGGGTCTCTGCCCTGATGCGCGAGCGGCCAGAGGGGCACCGCCTGGCGGTCAGCTTGTGGATGGTCGCGAACCGCTGGAACATCGACGAGCTGCCAGAGCTGGTCGAGCTCGCCGCTTTGATGGGCGTCTCAGAGGTCTACCTCCAGCGCCTCGTGTTGAACGGCCACGGCGTCGCGGTCGAGGAGAACTCGCTCCACGGTCGCGCTGGAGAGATCGAGCCGGTCTTCACCCGTGCCCGTGCCCTGGCCGAGGAGCTCGGCATTGCCTTGCGCGCCTCTGGTCGGCGCCCCCTCGAGGAGAGCCTCACTCCCGAAGCTGGGGATCGACCACAGCTCGGCTGCTATCGCCCGTGGAGGAGCGCGGTCGTCACGGCCAGCCGGAAGGTGCTGCCCTGCTGCATCTCCAGCTTCACGGCCCCCTACTCCGAGCTGGAGCGTGGAGACCTCGAGCGGCAGGGGTGGTCGGAGATCTGGAACGCCGAGCCCTACCAGGCGCTCCGGGCCGGGATCCTGAGCGGCGAGCCGCTGGAGTTCTGCGCGGGCTGCGGGGTGGATTGGAGCCTCTGAGTGATCAGCGCGCGCCGTCCTCGAGGTGGAAGACAAGGCCGCGACCATCGCCCTCGACGTGGCCGATGGCGTAGCGGGCCGGCTGACCATCTGGTCCGAGCCCCTCGCTCTCGCTGCCCTCCAGCCAGGCGAGGCTGGCGAGCTCCTCGCCCACGCGGAGGGACCAGCTCAGGGGGTCGGTGTCGCCAGGCTCGACCTGGAAGTCGGCCATGCTGGAGTCGCCGCTGGGGTCGACGACGAGGGCGCGTCCGGGCTCCGGCAGGGAGGCTCTGCCGAGCACCAGGCCGCCCCCTGGTGGACGGAGGACCCACAGCTCGAAGCGGCCGAAGCTCGGGATCGCCGTCTGGCCATCGAGGAGCTCGTGGATCGCGACGCCCTCGAAGGAGCGATCGTCCAGTGTCGCGCTGCCTCGTCCTGCTCGCCAGCGAAGCGGCCCGTGGGGGTCCTCGCCTTCACCCGCCGCCTCCAGCTCCGGGAGATCGAGTCGGAGCAGTCCGGCAGCGCTTCGGAGCTCGGCACGCAGGCCGACCCCCTCCTCCCAGCTCAGCCTCAGCGGTGGACCCGGGCGCTCCTCTGCCCATGCCTCCAGAGCGGCGCCAGCCCCGGACCCGGGCCAGCGCTCCAGCTGGACGGTCTCGTAGAGGGGAGACTGCCAGCTGCGGTCGAGGACCGCGAAGGTCTTGACCTCGATCAGGGCCTTGGCATCTCGTTTCTCACGCTGGACGACCAGGGTCAGGACCAGCGACCCGTCGTCACTGGCGAAGAAGACCTGGTCGCGCAGCAGCACGCCCGTCGGTTCCGGTGGTGGAGGGTCCTTGTCCATCCACAGCAGCAAGAGGCCGGCCGCTGCCACGAAGACCAGGACGAGGCCGAGGTCTCGGCGGCTCAAGGCTCAGTCCTCTCGGACGTAGAGCGTCCCCTCCGAGAGGTGCATGAAGTTGCCGCCGGCCAGCCAGAGACGTCCGGTGTCGTCGATCCAGGCCCCGTGCCAGTCGGCGATGAGCCTTGGACCCTGGACGGCGGACCAGGTCCCGTCGAGCCGCTCGACCACCTGCCCGCGCATGCCGGAGGCCACGCCGCGCTGGGAGTCCTCGAGGAAGACCCCCATCAGCGGCTGGGTGCCGGTGGGCTCGACCTCAGCCCAGGCGGCCCCGTCCCTGCGCTCGAAGATCACCCCCTGGGAGCTGCCTCCGACGATGACGAGGTCGTCCTCGCTCGAGCCGTGGACCGTGACGAGTCGTGGCTCGTCGGGGAGCAGGGTGCGGCTCCACTCGCTGCCGTCGAAGTGGAGCACGGTTCCGCTCTGGCTGATGACCCAGACGTCGTCCTCCGCGCTGCCCCAGACCTTGAAGAAGACCTCGTCGTCTCCTATGCCCGAGGGCAGCCCCTCGACCTCCGAGACAGTGTCGCCCTCGATGGCGAGCAGGACCGGGCCGCCGTCGCCGTCGACGAAGCCGCCGACGGAGTAGATCAGGTCCTCTGAGGCCCCCCAGGCGCCGTAGAGCGTGGCCTGACTCGGGCTCACCAGGGACGTGTAGGTCCCGCTGGAGTCGCGTCGCAGGACCCTGCCCGCCTCGCCGACGAACCAGATCTGGTCCCCCGTCCCGAAGACCCACCACAGGTGTCCCGTGTCCCCGGTCTCCTCGCGGATCCAGTCCGTGCCGTCGAAGTGGTGGACCTCTGGTCCGTCGCCACCGTCGGCGCCGGTCACCCAGATGTTGGAGGAGGAGGTCCCCCACACCGACAGCAGGACACCGTCGAGATCCTCGAGCTGGGCCTCCCAGGGGGAAGCGCCGTCGCTGTCGCTGTGTTGCGACTCTGGACCAGGTCCTTGGCAGTTGCAGGCGAAGAGGGCTACGAGCATGCCCTGTTGTAGCCTGTCGGAGGCACGATGCATCGACGACACTCACTCACCCTCGCGGCGGGGATCGTGATCGGCTTTGGCTTCCTCGTCAGCGGGGACGCGGACTCGGCCGGGGGCCAGACCGTCGCCGGCGGTGTCGTCCACGCCGACGCCCCTGCTCCGACCCCCCTCGTCGTCGACGAAGACGTCGACTTCTGCGGGAACAAGGGCCTCTTGAGCGAGCAGTACCAGGTCTCATCCAGCGGCGGACTCGGCAACGTCATCGTCTACATCGAGGGTCTCAGCGGGACGCCGGAGTCCAAGACCTACTCCCTGTCCAACGACGGCTGCCGCTACGAGCCCCACGTGCTCGCCGTGGGTGTCGGCTCGACGCTGAAGGTGGACAACGCCGATCCCATCCTCCACAACACCCACGCTCGCTACCGCAGCCAGGACGCCTTCAACCTGGCGCTCCCGATGCAGGACCAGGTGATCGACGTCACCATCAGCGAGGCGGGCATCATGAAGGTGGGCTGCGACGCAGGACACAGCTGGATGTCCGGCTGGATCGCCGCCTTCGACCACCCCTGGTTCGCGGTCACCGACGCAGACGGTCGCTTCTCGATCTCCGATGTCCCGGCCGGGGAGCACACGCTGGTGTGGTGGCACGAGAAGCTGGGCAAGCGCACCCGCACCATCACCGTCGCGGACGCCGCTCTCGACCTGGATCTCGGATTCGAGTAGCCCTTGTACGTCCCTGACGAGCGGCGCTCCTATCGCCGGCTGTTCACCGGATTGAGCCTTGCTCTGGCGGCGGCCACGCTCTGGGCGCTGGTCGACGAGACCTGGACCCGCAGGCCCTGGAAGGAGCACCAGGCTGCCTATGTCGAGCTGCGACCGGAGGAGGCGCCAGCGGCGGTTCGCCAGCTGGTCATCCCGGGTCTGGACAACATCGACCGTTGCACCACCTGCCACGCGGGCATCGACGACCCGGAGCTCGTCGGCGACGAGGTCCCCGGTGTGCTCCGGACCCATCCGCGGCACGAGGAGCTCCTGGGTCCCCACCCGCCCGAGCGCTTCGGCTGCACTTCATGCCACCAGGGTCAAGGACCGGCGCTCACAGCCGAGAGCGCCCACGGTGACGAGCTGTGGCCCTGGCCGCTGTTGACCGGGGCCATGGCCGAGTCCTCCTGCCTGGCCTGCCACCCGGAGGAGGAGAGCCTCGCCGGCGCTCCCACGCTGAGCCTGGGCCGCCAGGGCTTCCGCGAGCTGGGCTGCTCCGGCTGTCACCTCACGGGCCTCGACGATCCCGAGCCCTCGGCGCCTCCCTCCCTCCGCCACGTCGGCAGCAAGCTGCACGAGGGCTCCCTGCTGGCCTGGATCCGGGACCCCCGACCCCACCGCCCGGGCGCTCACATGCCGCTGTTCTGGCCCGGGGCAGACGAGGACCCGGCGCTGGCGGCCCTGCGTGACGAGGAGTCCCTGGCCATCGCCGCCTACCTCGTCGAGGTGTCGGAGCCCCTGGCGGATCCTGGGCTCGAGCCGGATCCCGTGCTGGCTGCAGAGGGACGCGAGATCTTCGAGGCCGTCGGCTGCCGCGGCTGCCACCTGCTCGGCGACGAGGAGGGTCCAGAGGCCGCTCCGGTCGAGGACGCCTGGGCGGACTTCGACGAGCCTGGCTCAGACGAGGTCGTCGACCCCTGGTTGGACTTCGCCGAGGAGATCGACCCGGCGGCGCCCTGGGCTCCCGAGCGCGGGACGACGGTGGACCAGCCCCTCGGTTTCGGACCCGTGCTCGGCGCGGAGGGGGCCCGGGCTCGCTTCGACTTCCTGGCCGTGTGGCTGCGCGATCCTGCCGCCTACTGGCCAGAGGCCCGCATGCCGGACATGCGGCTCGATGACGAGCAGGTCCTGGCGCTGGCGAGCTGGCTGTCCACCGAGGGCGCCGAGCATCGGCCCGAGACCCCGCCCGAGCTGGTGGACCCCGAGGACACGCTGGTCCAGCGCGGCGGCGAGCTGATCGATCTCTACGGCTGTCAGGGTTGCCACGACATCCCCGGCTTCGAAGAGGCCCGCAGGCCGGGTCCGGAGCTGGGGGGCTTCGGCGACAAGGGCGTCGCCGAGCTCTTCTTCGGAGATCTTCCGCAGCAAGAGCGGAGCTGGGAGACCTTCGTCCACACCAAGCTCACCTCTCCGCGGGTCTTCTCCGACGACGACATCCACCCGGTGATGCCGGACTACGAGCTCGATGACGACACGGCCCTGGCGCTCGCCGTGTTCCTCCGCGGTCTTCGAGGCCAGGCCCCGCCGGCCGAGTACCTCCAGACCGACGTGGTGGACCCCCAGCTGCGGCTGGCCGAGGGCCTGATCGAGGAGCGGAACTGCCGCGGCTGCCACGACCTCGACGGGACCCCCGGGCGCATCTCGCGCTACTACGACGAGGACTGGATGGCGCCCCCGACGCTCGTCGGGGAGGGGGCCCGTGTCCAGCCCCAGTGGCTCTTCGGCTTCCTGCGCGAGCCCTCTTCGCTGCGCGCCTGGCTGCAGCTGCGCATGCCCGACTTCCGACTCTCCGAGGAGGAGGCCGCGGCGCTCGTCGCCTGGTTCGGCCAGGGGAGCACCAGCCCCTACCGCGACCTCCCGACCCACGAGCCCTCTCCCGAGCGCGTGGAGATGGCCGCCGCGATGTTCGTCGATCTCAAGTGCGTCGCCTGCCACCAGTACAGCGCCGGAGAGCGGGCAAGCGCCGATCGCGCCCCGGACCTGGCGCTGGCGCCGCAGCGCCTGGACCCGGCCTGGATCGCTCACTTCCTCGTCGACCCGGATAGGCTCATCCCAGGTACCCGCATGCCCCAGTTCTTCCCGGACGGCCAGACCCCCTTCCCGGACCTCCTGGAGGGCGACACAGACGCCCAGATCGAGCTCCTGACCGAGCACGTCATGAGCGGGAGTCCACATTGAGCAAGGACTCGCGCGAGCCCGAGGACCTCTGGCGGCGGCGTGACTTCGTCTCCCGCGTCGGCTGGTGGGCCCTTGGTGCCAGCGGCCTGGGCTTCGCGGGCAGCTTCTTCAGGTTGCTCTACCGGCGCGCGCCCATCGAGCCTCCCACCGTCTTCAAGGCTGGCCGGATCGAGGACTACGCCGTCGGTGTCAGCGAGCGCTGGGTCAAGAGCTGGCGGGTCTTCATCGTCCGCGACGAGGAGCGCCTCTACGCGGTCTACGCCAAGTGCTCCCACCTCGGCTGTACGCCGCGCTGGTACCGCCACCGGCTTCGCTTCAAGTGCCCCTGCCACGGCTCCGGCTTCACCACAGAGGGCATCAACGTCGAGGGCCCCGCGCCCAGACCCCTGGATCGAGTGGAGGTCTGGGTCCACCGGGACGGGGAGCTCCGGGTGGATGTCGGTCGGGTGTTCCCAGAGGACAGCTGGCACCTCTCAGGGGCCAGCGTGCTCCTGGACGAGGGCCAGGCGTGAGCGACAAGCAGACCCCGGAGCGCTCGGACTCGATCGGAGAGCAGGTCCACCGCTCGATCTTCCGCCACGACGACCTCGACACGCCGCGGAACCGGATCCTGCAGGTCACGAGCAACATCTTCCTGCACATCCACCCGGCCCAGGTCCGCCGTCACGGCCTGCGGTTGCGCTTCACCTGGGGCATGGGCGGGCTCTCCGCGCTGACCTTCGCCGTGACCATCGTCACCGGCGTGGTGCTGATGTTCTACTACCGGCCCACAGCCGCTGCGGCCTATCTCGACATGCTCAACCTGGAGCACGAGATCCCCTTCGGCATGTTCCAGCGGAACATGCACCGGTGGGCGGCCCACGCCATGGTCATCCTGGTGTGGTTCCACATGCTGCGGGTCTTCCTCTCCGGCTCCTACAAGCCCCCGCGCGAGTTCAACTGGGGTGTGGGCGTGGTCTGTCTCGTGCTGACGATGCTGCTGTCCTTCACGGGCTACCTGCTGCCCTGGGACCAGCTCTCGATGTGGGCTGTCACGGTGGGAACGAACATGGCCGCGGCGGCGCCGCTCGTCGGTCACGAGGGTCCGGGAGCGGGGCTCACCGGAGTCACGGTCGACAACGATCTCCGAGCTCTGCTGCTGGGGGGACGCGAGGTCGGCGATCCGGCGATCCTCCGCTTCTACGTCCTCCACTGCGTGCTCTTGCCCATCTTCCTGACGCTCCTGCTGGCCGTCCACTTCTGGCGTGTCCGCAAGGACGGGGGCATCTCGGGCCCCCCCGAGCCCGTGGTGGATCGCTGATGGAGACCTTCCTCCACATCCTGACCCAGCCGGACAACCTCCCCATCGCGGGCATGGTCCTGGCCCTGGTCCTCCTCCTCGGGGTCTGGCTGAAGCAGGCGCTGAAGCACGACCGCCTGCTCGAGGAGGGAGGCGAGGACGCCGTCGGCGAGGAGATGCGGCGATGAGCCAGCAGGACCCGACCCTCCCGGATCGTGTGGCGGTCTGGCCGAACCTCGTCCGGGTGGAGCTGCTGGTCGCGCTGGTGGCGACCATCGTGCTGGTCGTCTGGTCCATCACCATCGACGCCCCGCTGGAGGGCCCCGCAGACCCCAACCTCACCCCCGACCCTTCGAAGGCTCCGTGGTACTTCCTCGGGCTGCAGGAGCTGCTGGTCTACTTCGACCCCTGGATCGCCGGCGTCATGCTCCCCGGGCTGATCATCGTGGGGCTCATCGCCATCCCGTATTTGGACGACAACCCGCGGGGCAACGGCTTCTTCACCCTCCGCGAGCGGCCCTTCGCCATCGGCGGCTTCCTCTTCGGCTTCCTGGGCCTGTGGGTGCTCCCCATCCTCGTCGGGGTCTTCTGTAGAGGGCCGGGCTGGAACTGGTACTGGCCCTGGGAGTCCTGGAGCACCCCCAAGCACGTCGATCTGAGCACCCGCGACCTCACGGACCTGCTCGGCATCGAGCCCGGCCCCGTCGCCATGGTGGTCGGGGGCCTCTTCGTCCTCGCCTGGTACGGGCAGGCCCTGGCCTTCTGGCGCTGGCGCCGCGCCAAGCTGACCATCGACGGCTGGCGCTACGCCGTCGCCTCCTTCCTCTTCCTCAGCATGGCGGCGATTCCGGTCAAGATCGCCCTGCGGCTGTTGCTGGACGTGAAGTACGTCTGGGTGACCCCCTGGTTCAACATCTGATGTCGGGCGCCTGATGGCCCACACCATCCTGCCCACCTGCAGCGGCTGCACCGCCTGCCAGCGCCAGTGCCCGACCGGGGCCATCTTCGGCGAGCGCGACGAGCTGCACGTCATCGATCCGCGGCGCTGCATCGACTGTGGGGTCTGTGGCTGGAACTGTCCGACCGAGACCGTGATCGACCCCCACGGGACCCTCGTGGAGCGGCTCCCACGAAAGAACCGCCCGCATCCACGCATCGACGCCGTGCTCTGCAACGGCTGCGCGCTCTGCTCGGAGATCTGTCCCTTCGACTGCATCGCCGTCATCGGCCCGCGCTTCCAGGGCATCGCGATCCTGGATGCCCCCGAGCGCTGCGTGAGCTGCGGCGAGTGCGAGGACATCTGCATCAAGCGCGCAGTGAGGATGGGTCGGCTGCCTCTGCGGGACTACGATCGGGAGCGGGAGCGGGAGCGGGTCGAGGTCATCCTCGGGTGCGATCCAGGGCTGCCTGGAGGACGGCGATGATGGTCATGCTGTCGACGATCTCGCCGGCCTCGACCATCGAGAGGACCTCGTCGAAGGCGAAGACCCGGGTGTCGATGAACTCCGTGTCGTCCCCCTCGGCGACTGCGGGCTCGAGGGCCTCGCCCAGGTAGAGGTGGGCGGTCTCGTCGATGCTGCTCTTCGAGGTGTGGAAGGTGCTGAGATGTCGGAGCGAGCCGGCCCGGTATCCGGCCTCTTCGGCGAGCTCGCGCTGGGCTGCCTGCTCGGGGTTCTCTCCCGGGTCGACTCCGCCCGTGGGCATCTCCCAGGTCGCTCGGCCGGCGATGTAGCGGTACTGGCGGACCAGCACCACCGAGCCGTCGGGCAGGATCGGGAGCACCCCGACGCAGTGGCCGCACTCCACGACGCCGTAGTCGATCTGTTGACCGTCCGGTCGCAGGACCCGGTCGCGGTGGACCTCGAAGAAGCCAGTTCGGTACATGGTCTCGCGGCTCAGCCGCTCCCACTTGTCCATCACCACTCCGGGATCTCATCCTCGACTGGCGTCTCGACGGCGAGTCCGACCCTGGTGGCGTAGGGCCCGAGCGGGTCCCGCCAGGTCACGCGGTTGCCGAGGTAGAAGCCGAGCCCGCGCGGGCGGGTGAGCGAGCGGACGTAGTGCACCAGCGCCCACCGGTCCGTCTCGTCGGGGATGGAGGCTGCGTAGGAGGGCATCGGCGTGCCGTTGAGGCCGGTCATGAAGGTCCGGTAGACATCCTCTGGGGTGTTTCCGCCCTTGTAGACCCCGAAGGTGAAGTCGAAGACCGGGCTCGGCTCGCCCTCGTCGGCCAGGCCCGCGGCTGCCTTGCCGTCGCCTCGCCCTTCTGGACCGTGGCAGACCCCGCACTTCAGCTCGACGTAGATCTCGGAGCCACGGGCGAGCAGCTCCGGCGTCACCTCCGGGGGGACTCCGGGCACGATCGTCGCTGTCTGTGGTCCCTGCTCGAAGCGGGGCGAGAGGGTCTCGAGGTAGAGCACCACCGAGCGCAGTTCGACGGGATCCAGCAGGCGTCCCCAGGCCGGCATCTCCGTGCCTGGAAGCCCGAGCTCCAGGGTGCGGAGCAGGTCGTCGCGGGTGGGCAGGGCACCGGTCGGAGTGCTGCGGAAGCGGTACTCGGCGGCGGTGAGATCCCGCGGCGCTGGGAACATCGTGTCGGCGGCTGGACCCTGGCCGTCGCCCTCGTCCCCGTGACAGCCGACGCAGTTCGCTCGGTAGACGATGCGGCCACGCTCGGCGGTCGCCTGGCCCCAGAAGGGATCCTCTGCTGCCCAGGCTCCAGCGGCGAGGACCGAGGTCGCCCCGAGCAGCACCGCCGTGGTCTTCGCGTGCTTCATAGGAATGCGTGGAGCTCGATGACGAGCTCGTTGGCGTTTTCGTCGACGCGTTGGGGGATGTCGCGGTTGATCCGGTAGTCGATGCGGAGCTCCCGGTACTGCCTCGGGAACCAGCTCATTCCAAGCACGAAGCGGTCTCGCTCGTTCTCCTCGAGGGCGACCATGGGGTCGAAGGCTCCGAAGGCGAAGCGCAGGTACAGGCCCTTGAGCACCTCGAAGTCGGTCTCGGTGTAGATCGCCCACTGGTCGTAGGTCTCGGTGGTGCTGATGCCGTGGATCCAGTCCACCTCGGCCAGCTGCACGAAGCGGCCGAGCCTCAGCCCGCCGTGGACGCCCCCGGTGGCGGTCTTGAACTCCATGTCCTTTGTGGAGGTGTTGTTCCAGGCGGCCGACATGCCGATCCGTCCCCAGCTGTTCACGGCGGCCACGCTTCCGGTGAGCTGCTTGGGCAGGTTCGAGTCGCCGCCCCCACCGCTGCCGTTGCTGAGCGCCGCCGCGGCGAAGATGTGGCGCCGGTCCAGTCCCAGCTCCAGGGCCATGTCCTGGTTGGCGTAGGTGAAGCCGGTCTGCTGGCGGATGTAGGCCTGGTCGTCGGGGATGCGCAGGCCGTAGGGAAGGAGCATGCGCCCGGCCTTTACGTAGAGGCCGGAGGTGTCCTCGAACATCATCCAGGCCTCTCTCGCAGAGGCCCCCTCTGGAGCGACGGTCTCGTCGAAGTAGACGTACAGGCGATCTGGGATGGCCTCGAGCTGCAGGAAGAGGTTGCCGACGGGCATCTCGAAGGAGCTGCTGGCGTCGACGTGGCGCTCGATGCCGTCGAGCTCGGTGTCAGCGGCGAAGCTGGTCATCGCGCCGACGCGCATGTCGGTCCCCACCCGCACGCGCTCTCCCAGCCAGGGATCGAAGCTGCCGTCCACGGTCCAGGTCGGCAGGTTCGTCGCGGAGAAGGAGTTGCCGTAGTCCGTGCGCATCCCACCGCCGGTGTTGTTCACGTGGCAGGTCCCGCACTGCACACCCTGCCGGACGGCCATGCGGGGTTCGGCTTCTGCGGTCCCGAGCAAGAGCAGCCAGCTCATTCGCTGTCTCCCGGGCCGGTGTCTTCCGGCTCGTCCGTGTCTTCCGGCTCGTCGTCGCCGGCGACCCAGTCCTCTGCGGCGCCGGCGTCGATCCACTGACCCAGAGCACGGATCTGGGGGTTGGAGAGGTAGGGGGGGCCGGTGCGGGGCATCCGGGAGCCTACCCGTCGGCTGTCGTAGGCCTCGAGCTTGATGATCAGGTAGCTGTTGTAGGCGTCTCCCCGGGCGACGCGCATGGTCTCGGGCAGCTCGACCGAGGGCACCTCGACCAGGCTGTCCAGCGAGCGGCCCTGCTCGAGGTTCAGGCCCTTGGAGGCGGCCCCTCCGCTGTGGCACTGCGGGGCGCAGGTCGTGTCGAAGATCTGCGTCTGGATCTCCAGGAAGGTCGTCGGACCCTGCGCTTCGTCGACGAGCACATTCGGCAGGCCCTGGCCAGTGCCGACGCAGCCGGTCGAAAACAGCATTGCCAGGACCCTCGGCGCAGGCATAGACCGCAGTATGCCGTCTCCGCGGGCGGGGCCCGCCGGTGATAACATGGGGGTCTGCGAGGTGACCGCGTGCTCCCAGCTCTGCTGCTTCTCGGGTGTCCTCCCATCGAGCCGACGGTCGAGGAGGATCTCGGGCGCATCGAGCAGACCGTGGACGAGGTCGCCCAGACCGTGTGGCCCGGGAACGTGCTGGAAAACGGCGACCGGCACGTCCGGCTCCTCAACGGTTTCTTCGCCGGGGATCCTTCGGCCTACTGGTTCGCCGGCTTCGCGTCTCGCATCGCTGCGGACATCTTCTGGTTCTGCCGCGAGGGCGACGACGCCTGTCCCCTCGACTCCACCGGAGCCATCGACCGCGACCGGGCTGTCGGGAACCCCGTGCTGTCCACCATCCCGGGGGAGATGGACTACTCACCCTTCTGGCTGATCTGGCGGGTGGTCGTGCCACACGACTACGAGCCCAACGCCCTGAAGTCCGTCCACGGCATCGAGCAGGCGGAGGCCGGGGGCGATCTCCGGGTCGAGCTCGTCGTCTTCGACCACGGCGGTTCGGTCGGCCCGGACGCCGCGATCATGCACTGCCTCCTGGCGCTCGACGGCACGGAGCTCCAGGGCAACGGCGAACCCACGGTCGAGGACCCGGGGACCTCGGCGCTGGATGTGCCGCTCCAGGAGGGCTGGCACAAGCAGTACCAGCTCACCTTCTTCGACTTCACCGAGACCGACGGCGTCTTCCCTCCGGCCGAAGACAGCGAGACCCGCCCGCTGATGCCCTTCGCCGACATCTTCGTGTTCTTCCGGGACTGCGAAGGCGGCTCCACCTACGACGTCTGCAACAGCACCAGCGCAGAGGCGGGGGCGGTCAGCGAGCGGGGAGTGGAGCTCGACCTGACGGCCGACGGCGACAAGGCCGACAACAACAACATCATCTCCGGCTTCCCCCGGACCGAGTCCGAGAGCCCCGACGACCGCATCTACTCCCCGCTGTGGCGCGTCCAGCGCGTGCTCATCGACCCCGCCCACGACGACGACGTGGTGCTCATCGACAGCACGGTCGACCAGGACGAGAGCATCGCCAAGGCACCCTCGGACGTCTACGAGCTGGTCGAGCTGGGGTGGGTGGGCGAGCCGGAGTCGCTCTCGGAAGAGCTCGCGGGCAACGCCATCCCCGGAAACGACAACACGCTCTTCTTCAACTGCCCCTCCCAGGCCGCCGAGTGAGGCTGCTCCTGGCTGCGCTCGGCCTGGCCGTGCTCTGCTCCTGTCGGCCGACGCCGGATGTGGAGCCGCTGCCCTGCCGCGATCCGGAGCCTGGAGAGGCGGTGGTCGGCTCGGGGAACCTGGGCTCTGGGTTCCAGGAGCTGACTGACGGTGACGATCTGTTGGTGTCGTTTGGCCCCCAGGGCCAGCACATGGTCACCATCAGCCTCCAGGTGTGGGGCATGGAGGAGCCCCTCGCGGGCGGCTTCGGCAGCGATCTGAGCGTCGCGATGCTGGACGACGGCGAGATCTTCGGTGGCACCGTGGTCACGATGGTCCCCTCGGTCGAGGAAGAGGACTACGTCGAGTTCCTGGGCCTGCGCTCGATCATCACCGCGGCCGAGATCGGAGTGATGACAGATCGGCCGATCGAGATCGTCGGCGTTGTGGTCGACGGCTGCGGGCGCGAGCTGGAGTCCTCTGTGGAGCTGGTCCTGGTCGAGTAGCTCAGGGCAGGATCCAGATGTCCGTGTCGTTGCACATGTTGTCGGACACGACGAAGTACCAGGGGCCGTCCCCCAGTTCGCTGTCCTCGATCGCGAGGGTGCTGTAGGTGCCGTCGGGGTAGTTGCCCTTGGTGTCCGGGGCCTCTGGCGGGTTCAGCGCGTAGCCGGTCCCCGTAGCGCTGTCGTAGGCGAGGACCATGCGAGAGAGGTCCTCGTCCGGGTCCCAGACATCGGCCGTGAGCTCCAGGTAGCCGTCGCCGGCGTCCTCGACCGAGACCTCGTCCATGACCGGGTTGTCGTCGATGGTCTCGTCCACCGGCATGCGGACCAGCGTCGCGTCGGTGGGCTGGGTGGGCCAGGAGGGCTCGCCGGTGAGGTCCATCCAGACCCCCCAGGAGATCATCATGCTCGTGAGGATGACCTGCTGGTGGTCCTCGATGGTGATCTCGGCGGGCAGGTACTGGTAGCCGTCGGTGAAGAGGTGGAGGCCCCAGGTCCCGCCGCTGGGCAGATCCACCGTGAAGCGACCGTCATCGTCGATCAGGGCTCCCAGCTGGTAGGCACCGTCGTGGACCGGTCCGAACTCGATCATGACGAGCCCAGGGCCGAGGGGGGCTTCGTACTCGTCGACGATCTGGCCGCTGACCCGGGCAGGGATCTCACCGCTGCCGACGCAGCCAGACAGCAGCAGAGCCAGCATCAGTCCTCCAACAACGGCAGGAGCTGGGCGAGGACCTGCTGCTGTTCTCCCTCTGCGAAGCCCACGTGGTAGCCGGCCAGCTTGCCTTCGCGGTCCAGCAGGAAGGCTGTCGGCATGCCGGGGAGATCCAGCTTCGTCGCCGCGGTGCCCTCCGGGTCGCGCAGGACCAGGAGGTTGGGGGCGTGGTCCTCGGCGAAGGGGGCCACCGGCGCGTTCGCGGTGTCCACGCTCACGGCCAGGATCTGCAGGCCGGCGTCGCCGTACTGTTGCTGCCAGCCGTCGTAGATCGGCAGGGACAGCGCGCAGGGTGCGCACCACGTCGCCCAGAAGTCGACCAGGAGCACCTCGCCCTCGAACTCGGCCAGCGAGCGCGGTCGTCCCTCGAGATCGTGCAGCTCGAGCGTCGGCAGGACCTCGCCCGGCGCCACTTGGGGGGACCCCTCTGTCGTGGCGGGGCCGTGGCTCCCGGCGGTGCAGGCGAGGGCGATCAGGGCTGTCATGCCGGGACCTCCGAGTCCTGATAGTCTGACCTCATGAGCACGTCGAGCGCCACTGTCCTCCGCCTGCTCGCCTTGGGTCTCATCCTCGGCGGGCTCACTGGCTGCGCTGCGGTCAAGCCCTGGGAGCGTGGAGTCCTGAGCCACCCGGCAATGGACATGACCCCCACGATGGACGAGGCCTTCCGTGGCCACGTCATGGATGTCCGAGAGGGCTCGCTCGGAGGGGTCGGCGGCCTTGGGGGCGGCTGCGGCTGCGGCTAGTGCCCCTCGGCAGAAGTCGCGACGCGCCTTCCACCGGCGCCTTCGGCGCGCGCCGCGGCGCGGTGCTGGGGCACTCGTTTCCCTCCAGGGGGGCCCTGCCCCCCGGGCCTACGGCCCTCCCCCCGGCGGCCCGCTGCGCGTGCCGTCGTTCACCCCGACGCAGCCCCGACTGTGTCGGAACTCGCGCCGGAGAGAACGATATGTCCGTGAAGCTGCCCGTGCCGAGCCTTCCTCGCCACGTCCTGACCATCCTGGCGGTGAGAGACCTCGCTCGCAGCGTCGAGTTCTACCGGGCCGGTCTGGGCTGGCCTGCGCGGGTGGAGACTCCTGTCTACGTCGAGCTCGGCCTCCCGGATGGCAGGGGTCTGGGGCTCTAACAGCGAGAGGGCTTCGCGAAGAACACCGGTAGGCCTTCCGCGGAGTCGACGGCGGGGGCAACAACCGCCACGGAGGTCTACCTCCACTGCAGCGACCTCGACGGGGCCATCGCCCGGATCGAGGCGGCGGGGGCGACGCTCCTGGCGGCGCGGTGCGTGAAGCCCTGGGGAGACGAGGCGACCCTCGAGTGGGCGGACCTTCCGCTCAATCCCATGGGTCGGGTCCCGGTGCTGGTGCACGGCGATGTTGTCCTCACCGAGTCCTTCGCCATCTGCACCTGGCTGGCGGATCGCGAGCGCCGCCTGATCCCCGCCCCGGGCAGCCCCGAGCGAGGAGTCCACGACCGCTGGATGTTCTTCTGCGCCACAGAGCTGGACGCGCCCCTGTGGCGGATCCGGAGGAACAAGCTGCTGCTGCCGGAGGAGCAGCGCGTCGAAGAGGACATCCCCAGGGCGATGGCCGACTTCCGGGAGGCCGCTGGGATCCTCCAGGCCGGGCTGGGGGAGTTCGTAGTCGGCGGGGCCTTCACGGTGGCAGACATCGTGATCGCCCACACCCTGTTCTGGTCGACCTGGAACGACCTGCTGGAGGGCTTCCCCAGGCTCCAGGAGTACCTCGAGCGACAGCTGCGTCGGCCGGGGTGCCCGGAGGTGATGAGGCGCTAGATGAGCCCGACCCCCCACCGTGGTCGGACCCACGACCACTGCCCTGTCCGGCCAGGACCACACCATCACGTCCTCGACGTGCATCACCGTCCGCGGCGAACGACCCCACGCTATGAGCGCGGTCTCTGGGCGGGTTTGTTGCACATCGCCGAGGGTTCCTGAGAACCCAGGCAGATACGCAACGTCTTGTTGCACATCGTCGAGGGTTCCTGAGAACCCAGGCAGATACGCAACGTCTTGTTGCACATCGTCGAGGGTTCCTGAGAACCCAGGCAGATA